>MDSV01103608.1_pt1 | contig 22215 bp, 19 predicted proteins | sample 810851 | NCBI WGS metagenome assembly MDSV01 (sample SAMN05326640, study PRJNA326480) | marine metagenome | isolation source: seawater | place: Atlantic Ocean: North East | collected 2012 | reverse complement strand
GTTAATTCCATTTTTAAAAGATGGTTGGAAGGTAAAAGGTTTTGATCCAGAAAAAGCTTATGTAAATTATGGAAAAGAAAAATACAAACTTCCTATTGAAGTAAAAAAAAGTGAGAAAATGGTTTTAAAAAAAAGCTCATTAGATTTAATATTAATTGCTGGATCTTTAGAACATTGTTTCGACTCAAATAAAGTTTTAGATATTTGCTCAAAAGCAGCAAAAAAGAATAGTTTATTAGTTTTAGAAGGTAGAGGCTACCCAAGATCTAATGCAAAACATTATTTTAATCATAATCATCAAAGATATTTTTCAATTAACAGTTTTGAACTTATGATGATTAAATTTGGATGGGAACCAATTTTATCCACATATTATCCTATTTCAGGCCCAACTAGAAAAGGAACTAATTGGGTTATAGGCAGGTTTAAAGGAAAAAATAAATTTAAAAAAATCTTTCCTCATTTAATTAAAAATGGAAAAAAAGAAACGTTTGAAACTATAAAATATCATTTTAAATTTTATGAGAAGATAAATTCTAAAAATAAGAAGTTTATTAATGACTATTTACTTGAAAGTGATAAATAAAAACAATTATTTATTATTCTAAGAAGAGTCTGCCTTAAATTTGACTTTTTTAAAAATAATATTAGTTAACAGTATTAAATATAACTATACAGTCCTTGAGATAGCTAAAACATATTTTAATGAAAAATTTAAAAAAAATTTTAGAACTTCTATCAAGTCATGAACGTAAACAAGTAATCTATTTGTTGATAATGATTTTATTTATGGCTCTTTTAGATACAATTGGTGTTGCTTCTATAATGCCTTTTATAGCTGTTTTGACTAACCCAGATTTAATTGAAACAAATAGTTTAATTAACAATCTTTTTAAATATTCTAATAAATTAGGTGTCAACACAAATGATCAATTTTTATTTTTACTTGGAGTTGCGGTATTTGCCCTACTAGTTTTTTCATTATCATTTAAGGCGGTGCTAACTTTTTTACAGTTACGTTTTGGATCAATGTGTCAGTATGGGCTAAGTAAGCGAGTGATGGAAAGATACTTAAACCAACCTTATAGTTGGTTTCTAAACCGTCATAGTGCGGACATCGGTAAAACAATTCTTTCGGAAGTTGGTTTAATTATTTCTAAAGGTTTAATACCTCTAATGAATCTAGTTACCTATGGAGCAGTATCTTTCGCTTTGTTAGTGTTACTAATCTTAAATGATCCAAAGTTTGCTTTAACAGCTGGCTCTTTACTTGGATTAGCTTACCTCTTAATTTATAGGTTTACTCGAAGTTTTTTATCAAGAATTGGACTTGAGCGAGTTAAAGCTAATAGAGCTCGTTTTACTATTGTAAGTGAAGCTTTTAATGCAGCAAAAGAAATTAAAGTAGGAAGTCTTGAAAAAGCTTTTCTTGATAGATTCTCAATTCCAGCAAAAACTCTCGCAAAACATTCTGCTGTTGCTGGAAGCATAAGCCAATTACCTCGTTTTGCATTAGAGACAATTGCTTTTGGTGGTATGTTATTACTAATACTTTTTTTAATGGCAAAAGATATTATTTTTACTAACGCACTACCTTTAATAGCCTTGTATGCCTTTGCAGGTTATCGTTTAATACCTGCATTACAAAATATGTATGCATCATTTGCTCAACTTAGATTTGTAACTCCCTCACTAAAATCTATACATGATGATTACAAAAATTTAGACTTTAAAGTAATTAAAGAAAACAAAAATAATTTAGTTTTAAGTAATTCAATAACACTTAAAGATTTATATTATCAATATCCCAACACCTCTCGAACAACGATATCAGATATGAATCTTGTTATACCAGCTTTTTCTACAGTTGGTATTGTTGGAAGCACTGGTAGTGGTAAAACTACAATTGTTGATATTATTCTCGGTCTTCTAAAAGCTCAAAAAGGAACACTCAATGTAGATGATAAAGTTATAGATCACAATAATAATGTTGATTGGCAGAAATCAATTGGTTATGTTCCTCAAGAAATTTTTATAGCTGATGATACGCTAGCTGCAAATATAGCATTTGGAATTGATAAAGAAGATATCAACCAGGAACAAGTTCAAAAAGCATCTAAAATTGCCAATATCCATGATTTTGTAGTTAGAGAGTTGCCAGACAAATATCAAACCACAGTAGGTGAACGAGGGGTAAGACTTTCAGGAGGTGAGCGTCAACGCTTAGGTATAGCTAGAGCTCTTTATCGTAATCCTCAAGTTTTAATTTTAGATGAGGCTACTAGTGCGTTAGACAATTTAACTGAAGAAATGGTAATGAAAGAAATACATAAAATTAGCAACAGCAAAACTATTATTATGATTGCTCATCGTTTAAGTACAGTTAAGAAATGTGACATAATCTTTTTTCTAGAAAGAGGAAAACTTAAAGCCCAGGGAACATATGATGAATTAATTAAGTCAAACGAGGATTTTAAACTTATAGATAATAAATGAATATTTATTTGCATGTAGAAATTTCTGATCGTGAATTGGATGGTAAGCTTTTGCTAGCTGTTTTAGCGGCTTCGAGAGGTCATCAAGTAGTTGTCTCAGATTTAGTTGGAATTATGACAGGTATAAAAAACGGCGTATTAGCTCCAGGAATATTTCATACAAAGTCTTTATCATCGCATCCTATTAAAATTGCAAGGCATGGATCAATGATAGAAAAAGATTTTTTAATTACAAGTCTAGATGAAGAAGGTATGTTGAATGATCATGGTTATATTAGATTTGCTAATACAAGATACTCCGATCAAACTATACACCAGTGTTCAGCAGTTTTTGGTTGGGGTTCAGATGATGTTGAAACTTTAAAAAAAATATATTCAAAACATTCCAATAAAATTTACAAAACGGGATCACCACGCTCTGATCTATGGAAGTTAGATTTTTCTGATTATTGGGAAATTCCCTCGACAGTTCCGAAAAAACCCTTTTTGTTGATTTCTTGCAACACAGGATATGCTAATAATGTCAAAACATTTGGAGAAATAATTAAATTTGAAAATGAAATGGGTCGTTTCGAGAGCTATCCAGAACAACTAATATTAAGAATTGGTAGAGCAGCTGAAGACTTTAAAAAGATATTAGCATATATTGATGCTGTTAAATATCTTTCTAATCATAATAATGGTTATGATATTGTTTTGCGTCCACACCCCGCAGAAGACCTAGATGCTTGGAAAATACTTTTAAAAGATATTCCAAATGTACATGTTTTACGTGATGGTCCGATTAATGCATGGGTGAATAGCTCCTTTGCTGTTATGCATAATAGCTGTACTACCGCACTAGAGGCAACTATTTCAAAGAAACCTGTCGTAACTTATTTGCCATTTGACCAACAATTTTCACCTCAACTAGCGAATGAATTGGGGTTTAAAGTTAATTCTTTAGAGAGCCTATTAAAAAAAGTTAATGATATTTTTACTTATAGTAAATCTGATGATCAAAATGAGGAAAAAAAAGAGCTACCAAATGTAATATCAAAAAAGGTTCTTTTCGATAATAATGAGCTTGCTTCTGAAAAAATAATTAAAATTTGGGAAAAATTAGATGATGATAAATTATCTAAGCCATCAAGCTTAAAAAAATTTAGATTAATTTTAAAATATAATAAATTTAAAAATATATTTAAACGACTATTGAAAGAATTTTTTTTAAAAAAAATAATTGAAAATAACAAAAACTCAAAGTTTTCGAAATTAAATAAGCAAGATTTAGATAAAAAATTAGAAAAGTTAAAAAATATTCTTCGGATAAGTCACAAGATAGAATGTAAACTACTATCTGATAAGACAATACTTATAAAGAGATCTTAAAGTGTAGATAATATGAAAATTATAAATAAGCTTAATTATATAAAAAGTTGTTTTAGTTTTTCCAATTTGCTGTCGGCTTTAAAGATTTTTTTTTATAGTATACTCAAACAAAATACTAGATACCCAAACTACTTGTTAGATTTTGAGAAGAAAGTAAGTAATTATTTTGGAACTAAATATGCATTATCATTTGCTAATGGTACAACTGCCTGTATAGCATTGTTATATTCATTAGGAGTTAAAAAAAATAGCAATATAATAATTTCGAAACTAACTTTTCCTTCAGTAATTTCCGCTATTCTTCGCATTGGTGCAAGTCCTGTTTTTTTAGATTTTGATAGAAATTTACAAATTAAGGTTAATATCGACAAAGCTAGAGTTGCAAATTGTGATTTTTTTTTGATTACCCATGCTTATGGGTTTCCCCAAAATTTAGAAAGAATTAAATCTATCTTAAATTTGAATAAAAATATTATTTTGATTGAAGATATAAGTCATGCACAAGGTTCAATTATAAATGATAAAATGGCTGGGACTTTAGGTAAAGGTTCTTTTATGAGTATGCAGGGTGACAAAGCAATAAATGCGGGAGAGGGAGGAGCAGTTTTGACTAATAACGAGGATGTTTATAATAGACTTATTTATTTATCGCACTTAAATAGAAAAACCTCTAACTCAAAAAGATTGAATTTACTCTCAAAAGTTGGATTTATAGGAAAAGGGCGCATGAACCCATTAGGAGCTGTTACTGCTTTAAGTGATATTAAAAATTTAAATAAAAGAAATAAGGCTATAAGTATAAAAATTAAAATTTTATACGATAATTTAAAAAAGGTAGATAATATTTATGTTCCAGAGATTGATAACTATAACAATTTGGGTGGATTTCATTATGGAATACCTTTTTTTTGTGACTCAGAAATTTCATTAAAAAATCTCAAAACAAAATTTAAGATAATCAAATATAATTGGCCAATTTTAGATGCAAATGAAAATTTTAATGACCCGATCAAATTTTTAGAACTTATATACAGTGAAGATCCTAAAATAGAAAATGTTTTTGAAAAATCGAATGATATTAGAGATGATTTATATTTCTTTGATTTAAAAGACATTCTTAACTTGACAGCTGGTAATATTCAAAAAAAATTAAATATAATAATAAAACATGAAAATTAATTTTGCAGAGCTGAAGCAGAATAATCCAAACTATTCTTTAAAAAATAAGCATTATGATTTTATAATTGTAGGATCGGGGCCAGCGGCAATAACTTTATATAAGAAGATTATATCAAAAAATAAAAAGCAAAAAATTTTAATATTGGAAGAAGGTAATTTTTTAGTAAAAAGTTATAAAAAAGTAATAAGTAAATTTTTAAAAATCAATTTAAAATCTAGAGCCTTCACAGTAGGAGGCACATCAAGTATATGGGCTAATATTTCCTCATATTTTGAAGAATTTGAGATGAAATCAAGGTGGGGTAAAAAGCAGTTTAATTTATGGCCTATAAATCATAATTCTTTATTAAAAGAATACAAAAAATTGGATAAAAAATATCAATTTTCTTTTAATAAATTAAAAAAAAAAAAGATTGATATTCCTTTTCAAATAAGACCTTTTGTTGCAACAACTAAACCAATAAATTTTAAGCAATTCATAAATACTAATGAAATTGACTTAATTTATAATTGTAGAATTAGTTCAATTGATGAGAATAAAAAGGAAGCAGTAGCTTATTCTGAAGATAAACAATTTAATTTTAAAGCTAAAAAAATAATTTTATGTTGTGGTGGCATAGAAAGTATTAAATTGATTCAAAATTCTCTTTCACAAAAAAAATTAGATAGTATAAAAAATAAAAATCTTGTTGGAAAATATTTTATGGATCATCCTAAGTACAATTTAGGATATTTAAAGTATCCTAAAATTGATATTATTAAACAAATTGAATTAATAAAAAGAGATAACCTAATTTCTTACTATGGAATTTCATTAAATAAAAAAATTCAAAAAAAAAAATACCTTTTAAATTCTTATGTAAGATTTGAAAAATTAAATAATAAGATAACAAGATTTTTAGATAAATTAAATATTCCAATTATTAAAAATATTTTTGATACAAAAAATATGTATAGAGTTAGGTTATTTTGTGAAATAACCCCGAATATTAAAAATTCTGTTATTTTTAAGAAAAACAAAACATTTATAAGCTTAAGATTAGGTAGAATAGACTATAAAACAATAAATTTATTAGCAAACAAAGTAAAATATTTTTTTAGTTTTCATCCTGAAAAAGAAACTAATTTTAATTTCAAACACGGGATTAAAAAATTTGAAGATGCATCACATCATATGGGTGGTTTAAGATACGATCCTGATAAAAATTTATCTGTAGTAGATAAAAATTTAAGAATAATAGGGTTAAAAAAAGTATATGTTTGTAGTAGCGCCATATTTCCAACATCTGGAAGCGTGAATCCAACAATGTCGATTTGTGCATTAGGTAGTAGGCTTGGTAATCATTTAACAAAAATTAATATCTAAAATGGTAAATAATTTTTATAACTCAAAATACATAATTGTTCTTGGTACAACATTTTCTGGTTCTACAGCTGTATATGACTATCTTAATGGTCGTGGAGACCTTTACGACCCCTTAAAAAGTAAAGAATATTTGTTACCAATATTGCCTAACGGTTTGATGACTTTAGAGGCAATTTCAGATAAAGCATATGACCCGGCAACTACAGAATATGCATTGACACAATTTAAATCAATTGCGTTCAAGTTGATAAATTATTGGGGTACAGCCTCTAACGATAAATCTTTAAATAACAAACTACCTTTTTATAAGCAAGAAATTGAAAAATTTATTAATGAAATTAGTGTTGCTGATTTTCCTATGAGATTACTGTGGCGTGATGAACTTATGCAAACTACTTTTGAAAGGTTACTAAGAAAAATTAAAAATCGTTTAGGTTTGAAAGAGAAAATTTCAAAAACCAGACTTATAGTATCAAAAACAGATTTAATAGTTGCTGCTCAAAAAATGCATGATAGAATGTTCATGCCTAATGCTGGTGGGCGGCCTATACTTTTAGATCAGTGCGGTTCAGGATGGAACCCAATTGAATCAACAAAATACTTTTCAAATTGCAAAGTTGTACTTATTACTCGAGATCCACGTGATCAGTTTGTAGAAATAAAACATTATAAAAATGGTGGTTCCGTTGAGGGTTTTGTTGATTGGTATAAGGAGATGCAAGAAAAACTTGAGGTAATTAATAATTCGAAAATTTTGTTAATCCGTTTCGAAGATTTTGTTAGAAAAAATGAAAAATTTGTTAAGTTAATATGTAATCATTTATCCCTTCCTGCAAATAAATCAACTAGCTATAATTCAGAGTATTCAAAAAAAAATATTGGTAAGTTTAAACAATTTATCACTCAAAAAGAACTTCAAATTATCGAAAATCAGTTAGGTAAATATATTTTAGAGTAAAAACAATTAAGGTATGTATTTAATTATAATAAAAATATAAATTGATAATAAAATAAAACATTAAGATTTTGAAAATGACATGTAGCGAAAAAAATAAATTTTTATATTTAAATTATGAAAAAAAATTTATCATTGGAGTGAAATAAATTCGTGGAAGATTTTTATCAGTCAACAAAATGTAAAATTTGCAATCATTTAGGAGAAAAAATCTATTCTAAAAGCTATGATGACGAAATTTTCAAATTATTTTTTGTTAGTTACTATGGTAAAAAAAAATATGAAAGTTTGAAAAATAAACTTGTATCTATAAATTATGAATTGCTAAAATGTAAAGATTGTAAATTTGTATGGCAAAAGTACATACCTAATAAAAATTTTAGTATAGATTTATATGAAAATATTATCGATAGCGAAGAAAGTTTAAAAAAAAGTAAGTTAAAATATATCATTCAAAAAAATGGAAATTATAAAGAGATCAAAAAAATAATAAGTAATTTTAATGATAAAAAAATTAATATACTTGATTTTGGAGCCGGGTGGGGTCATTGGTTAATGTCAGGATCAAGTTTATCTTATGATCCTTATGCTTTGGAATTGTCGCTTAATAGAATAAAATTTTTATCATCTAATGGAATACACATATTAAACTTTGAAACTTTAAATTCTTATGAAAACTTTTTTCACTATATAAGATTAGATCAAGTATTAGAGCATTTAGACGAGCCAAATCAGGCACTAAATATGATAAAAAAATTAGGAAAAGAAAACTGTATCTTTTTTGTCTCTGTGCCTGATGGAACACAACTTATTGAAAATGAAAATATCAAAGTAATAAAAAAGGGACCTGTTCAGCCTTTAGAACATTTAAACTGTTTTTCTAAAAAAAGTTTAGAGAAAATTTTAGATGCTCATGGATTTAGACCTTTAAACTTTAAAGAAGTGGTTATTATGAATTTTAAAGATTTCCAGTTAGACCTAGTAAGCTTTAAGTCTTTTCTTTTAGACATTAAAAACTATTTTTTTTCAACATCAATAAAATTTAAATTAAAATAGTTAATGAAAATTTGTTACTTAGCAAATAGCGCAATTCCATCTACTAATGCAAGTGCTATTCAGATAGTAAAAATGTGTGAGAGTTTTTCAAAACTTAAACATAAAGTTTTACTAATAACATCAAATGCTTCGGAAAAAAAAATCTTTAATTTTTATAATGTGAGATCAAAATTTCATATAAAAAAATTAGAAAAATTTAAAGAATTTCCTCTAGGATATAAATATTATTTATTTTCTATAAAATCAATTATAGAAAGCTTAAAATTCAAACCAGATATTTACATTACAAGAAATTTTTTTACATCATTCTTATTAACAATCTTAAGAAAAAAAAATATTTTAGAACTTCATCATGGAGTTGAAATAGAAAGTAGAATTGTAAGACTTATTTTGAAATATTCAAACTTTCTAAACCACAAATGTCTTGTAAGACTTGTTGCAATTACTCACAATGTTAAAAACTTTTATAAAAAAAAATTTAATATTAAAATTGATAAGATAATAGTATTACCTAGCGGAACATCAATTAACAAATCATATTTTAACACTATCTTGGAAAGTAAAAAAAGATTAAATATTGGATATTTTGGGTCTCTATATAAATCAAGAGGAGTTGAATTAATTTTAAAATTATCAAAAATAGATAAAGGAAATAATTATCATATCTATGGAAATTTGAAACAATATGAAAATTTAAAAAATAAACACTATAATCAAAACCTTAATTTAAATGATTATTTGCCATATAAAGAAATTCCAAAAAATTTATCAAAAATGGATATTTTATTGATGCCTTATCAAGAAAAAATTTCTGCTGCAGGTAATGTTGGAAATATAATAGATTTTACATCTCCATTAAAACTGTTTGACTATTTGGCTTGTGGAAAGATCATTATTTCATCTTATGTCAAAGTTCTTCAAGAAATTATTAGAGAAAAAAAAAATGTTATCTTTATAAAAAATTTTAATAACGCATATTCCTGGAAAAAAGAAATAAATAAAATTAAGATTTTAAACAGCAAAAGATTTATCATTTCTAAAAATAATTTAAGATTAAGTAAAAACTTTAAAACAGAAAAAAGAGCTAAAAAATTTTTGGAGAATATATATTAATAAAAGTTAAAGAATTAATGAAAAAAAATATCTTAAAAAAAATAATAATTTTTTATCCGTCTTTTGAGAGAGGTGGAGTAGAAGTGATATTAGTAAATCTAATAAATTTTTTTCTTAAAAAAAACATTGAAATTATTTTAATTTCATCCACAATTAAAAAGGGTATTTTGAAAAATAAATTATTTAAATCAAAACTTATCAAAGTTGCACCTTTTCGCTTTGTACCAGATAGAATTAATAAAGCATTTTCAGCCTCAAATATGCTTAAAAATGAACTCAAGAAATCTGAAAAAAAAAATACAATTATTTTATCTTTACAAGGCAGCTCACTAGCAATTATCGTCAGCAAATTATTAGGATTTAAAATTATAGTTAGAAATGCTGAAGATGCACTATCTTCTACAATTTATGCTGAAAATAAAATTCAATCGATAATTGTTCTATTTTTTAAATTTTTTTTATATAACTTTTCAGACAAAATTATAACTAATTCCAAAGGTTCAGGCAATTCACTTAAAAAAATCTTAATTAAAAAAAAAATTGTATATCCAATTTATAATCCCTATCTTAAAAAGTTAAATAAAAAATCACAAAAAAAAAGACAAAAATATTTGTTATCTGTTGGAAGGCTTACAAAGCAAAAAGATTTTTACAATTTAATACTTTCGTTTAATTTTATCAAAGATGAAATACCAAATTATAGATTAATTATAGTTGGGGATGGACATTTAAGACATCAATTACAAACTTTAGTTAAAAACCTGGGGTTAAATAAAAAAGTAATATTTACTGGTTGGAAAGATAATATTAAAAAATATTATCTCAATTCAAAGTTATTTATATTAAATTCAATGTATGAGGGATTTGGAAATGTCCTAATCGATGCTATAAATTATGGGTTACCTATAATTACAACAAATTGCAAAAGTGGACCTAATGAAATTATCGATCATGGACGGGGTGGTTTTTTAGTACCGATTAAAAATCCATTATCATTATCTAGAAAGATCTTATTTTGTTTAAAAAATTATGAAGTTTCTTTAAAGAAATCTAGGTATGCAAAAAAAAAAATTAAAAGATTTGGGTGTGAAATTAATTGTTCAAAATATTATAAATTAATCTGCAAAACTATTAATGGATAAAAAAAAAACAATTTGTTATTGGTCACCATTTATAAATGATGTGGCAACAATTAAAGCGGTAATTAATTCAGCATTTTCTATTAGTAGATATTCAGATGATAAATTTGAGCCGATTATTCTAGATGTATTTGGTGAGTGGAACAAGAGTATTTATAAAGAAATGTACAATCTTAAATTTTATAGCTTAAACCATATTGGAAAATTTTTAAATTTTTCATCGGAAGGTTTCTGTAAAAGCAGATTAAAATATATGATAATTTTTTTTCTCTCATTTCAATCACTGAAAAAATTTATATTAAAAAAAAAACCTGAATTTTTAATAATTCACTTGATTACTTCTTTACCACTTTTATTAAATTTAATTTATAACTTTGATACCAAAATAATTCTTAGAATTTCAGGAAAGCCAAGAACGAATATAATTAGAAGATTATTTTGGAAAATTGCATTAAAAAAAGTTTACAAGATAACTTTTCCAACAGTTGAAAGTCTAGAATATTTTAAAACTTTAAAACTAACTAATCAAAATAGACTTGAGTTACTATATGATCCTGTATTTATTGTTAATGATATAATTAAAAAAAAAAATGAGCCTATAAATAATTTTAGTTTGAAAAAAAATGATTATTTTTTGTCTATCGGAAGATTAACAAAACAAAAGAATTTTATTTTTTTAATTAAATGTTTTTCCAAATTAATTGATGAAAATAAGAATATTAAATTAGCAATTATTGGAGTTGGAGAAGAAAATGAAAAGATAAAAAAAATAATTAAAAACCATAAATTAGAAAATAATATAATACTTTTAGGCTATCAAAAAAATGTATTTAAATTCCTTAAGAATTGCAGGGCTTTTATACTCCCATCACTATGGGAAGACCCAGGATTCGTTTTAATTGAAGCAATGATTAGCAATAGTCTAGTTTTATCAAGTAACTGTCCAAACGGGCCTAAAGAAATAGTAGAAAATAAAAATGGAATATTATTTGAGAGTAACTCCGAAAATGATTTTATTTTAAAATTTAACCAATTAATCAAATTAAGTGATAATGAAAAAAAAGTATTTAAATTAAATGCAAAAAAAAAAATTAAAAATTTTTCAATTTTTCATCATTATCAAAAACTTCAAAAGATATTAGTTAACTAAATATTTACTTAAATATCCTTTAAAAAATTATAATACGCTAACAAGTTTCTGGAAAAATCAAATCTATGTAATCTTTTTTTTGCAAACTGTAACTTTTTTTTACATTCTTTTTTATTATGTATTGCAGAAATAATTTTTTTACTTAGTTGTTTGAAGTCTCCTATATTAAATAAAAATCCTCCTTTTCCATTATCTAAAATTTCGGAAGGTCCGGTAGGGCAGTCACTTGATATTACAAATTTATTCAAAGTTAAAGCTTCTAATAAAACATTTGGTAAACCTTCAAATTTGGATGATAACACGAAGATATTTGATTTTTTTATATAAGGGTATGGATTTTTCTTAAAATCTAAAATTTTAATAATTTTTTTTAACTTTAACTCATTAATCATATTTTGTATTTCTCTTTTTTTATCACCAGATCCGATTAAGAGAACTCTAATATTTCTATATTTATTCTTTAACAAATTAATGGATTTTATTAAACACTCATGATCTTTTTGTTTTGAAAATCTTGCAACACTTATAATTTTAAAATTTTTTTTTTTAAAAAAATTTATATCAACATTTTTTCTTGAATATCTTAAAATTTCATATTTATTTAAAGGGTTATATATGCACTTACTATCTAAATTAAATTTAGATTTTATTTCTTTTTTAAATTCTTCACTATTAACAATTATTTTATTGGCCATGCTATAAATTTTTTTGTATAGTTTTTTTTTAATATAGTTATTTGACCAGCCTGACGGTGATGAGTTAGATCTAATAATAATTTTAGTAGATAAAATTTTACATAAGATTGTACAGTAAGCTAATCCCTGAAAACAAAAAACTAAGGAATTTGGGTTACGGATTATCTCTTTAAAAAGTAAAAATAATGAAATAATAAATTTTATCCTTCTTCCCATTAAATATGAGAGTTTATTTTCAAACGTAATAAATTTTATTTTTGGACTTAATTTTTTTCTTTGAGAAGAAGATAAACTTATTACAGAAACACCTTTAAATTTAGTTGATAAGTAATTTGTAATCAAAAAAAAATTTTTTTCGACACCTCCAATGTCAATAGTTGGCATAAAAATTATAATTCTTTTTTGGTTCATTTAATAAGTTAAAAATCAATATATGTTTTTTAATATTAATTTAAAATTAAAATTAGCTTGTCAATTTTTATAAATCAATTAAGTAAATATTATATATATGGATCTAGTGAGTGTTGTAATTCCTTATTTTAAAAAAAAAGAATATATTAATAGATGTATTCAGTCAGTATTAAGGCAAAGTTATAAAAATTTTGAGGTTATTATTATTTACGATGATCAAGAATTTTCAGATCTTTATTACTTAAAAAAAATAGTAAAAAAAAACAAACGAATTCATATAATAAGAAATCATAAACCTTTAGGTGCTGGCCTCTCAAGAAACAAAGGTATTAAAGTTTCAAAAGGTAAATATATCGCTTTTTTAGACGCAGATGATTATTGGGACAAAAACAAATTAAAAAATCAAATACAATTTATGAAACATCATGATTATTTAGCAACTCACACATCATATCAAATAGTCGATAAGAATAATAAAAAAAAAGGATTAAGAGTAGCTAAAAATTTTTACAAGATAGATGATTTATTATATTCCTGTGATATTGGTCTTTCGACAATTATTTTAAACAAAAAGGTTTTTTCAAATAATATAAAATTTCCAAATATAAAAACAAAAGAGGACTTTGTACTTTGGTTAAAATTGGTTGAAATAGATATTCCAATTATAGGATTAAAAAAGAAGTTAACTTATTGGAGAAAATTAGATAACTCTTTATCATCCTCAACATTTCAAAAATTATTTGATGGTTTTAAAGTTTATTATGTTTTTATGAATTATGGTTTCATTAGATCAATTTTTAATTTATTTTATTTATCAATTAATTTCTTAAAAAAAAACTAATATATGTCAGAAATAATTATAATCATTTTTTATCCCATTATAATTTTTTTTGTAAATTCTTTATTAAATAAAAAAAACTTAATCCCTAATTATTCAGGAGACGAACATCAAAAGTTTTTTGAAAAAGATAAAATTCAACTATCGGGAGGTATCTTTTTAATACCAATTCTCATTTTAATAACTTTTGATTATTCTTTAGTCTTAACAATAACTATAATTTCTATTTTTTTATTAGGTTTACTCTCTGATATCAGTTTTTTTTCATCTGCTAAATATAGATTTATAGCCCAATCCATAATTATATTCCTGTTCCTATATTTTTCTGAGACCAAATTAACATCGGTAAGAATAGAAGTGTTAGATCAAATGTTAGTTCACAATCTATTTAGTATATTTTTTACTTTGTTTTGTATTATGATTCTAATAAATGGTACTAACTTTATAGATGGACTTAATGGATTAGTTCTATCTTATTACTTAAGCATAATTTTTATAATTTTTAAATTGGGATTATTCGAAATATCTTTTTTAAATAATTTTCATGTTTATTTAATGATGATAATCTTAATTTATCTGATTTTATTTAACCTTCTTAATCAACTTTATATTGGGGATTCTGGTTCTTATTTAATCGGTTTTTTTATTGGATATTTGTTGATTCAAATTTATGAAAATAATATGGTTTTTTCTCCATATTTCATTGCATTATTATTATGGTACCCAGCTTTTGAAATTTTATTCTCAATAATTAGAAAAATTATATTAAAAAAATCTCCTTTTAAACCGGACAATAAACATCTTCATCATTTAATATTTTTACATATAAATAAAAGGTTCAAATTAAGCTCTTATTTTTCAAATAATCTATGCTCACTAGCTATCATCCTTTATAATATTTTAATTTTCTACATAGCGACGTTAAATATTTATTATTCTGGATTACATATTTCATTATTTATATTTAATGTATTTACTTATATATTTATATATTTAAGGCTCTACAGAATTAAATATTAATAGTTCATCTTTTTCTGACCTAAACACATTATAGCAAAATTAATCCAGAAAAAGGTTGCAGCATGCGAGGTAAAAAAACTTCCAGAAGGAAGAATTGGAACTAAACTGGTTAGGATAAAAAGTAATCCAGATAAATTTAAGTTATTATTAAATTTTTGATTTTTAAAAAATTTAGCTAAATGAAAGATAAAAAAAATTATTAAACTTGTATACCCAAATATCCCTAACTCAGAAAGAAATTCAAAATGTATTTGGTGAGCGTGAGTAGACGGGTTAATAATAAAAGTTTGATAATAGAAAAAATCTTTATATTCTTGTTTTTTTATTTCATTACCATAATTCTTAAATCCTACCCCAAAAACTTTATTATTATCAAAAATCTTTAAAGCAGTTAAATAATGACCACCATGTTCAGATTTTAAAATACTTTCGACAGGATTTTTTAAATAAATATTAGTAAATTCACTAACAAATCTTCTTTCATATTTATCGTTAGTATTAATAACAGTAATAGCTAAAATAAAAAAAATAGAAAATACAGCAAGCTTAAACTTGTAAAATTTTCTTTCAAATAAAAAAGTAAATAATAAAACCATTATTAATACTTTTATAAAATTTGATCTTTCACCAATCAAAAAAGAAATAATTAAAAAAAATAATATAAAAATATAAATAGTATTTTTAAAATCATAAGTTTTATTTAATATACTTAATCTTTTATTAGATAATTGAGTCAATAAAAATGATGTTATTAATAAAATAAATGCATAATAGAAATGGCCTACAATTAACTCATCATTAAAAAAACCAGCTAATCTTCCATGAATATATGACTCAAAACCTAAAATATTTTTCCCATAAATTAGTTCAAACATAAGGTCTATGCTTGTGATAAAAAAAATTACTAACCAGCTACTTAAAATAAATTTTTGATATTTTTCATTATTTAAATTAAAATAATATAAAATTGCCATTACAAAAAAAATAAATCTAATAAAACCGAAACCACGTAAAAATGAGTTTGAAGAGTCAATGCTGAAAATTACATTTATAAGAAATGTAAGCCATAATAGTATTAAGGAATAGAAAATATAATTTTTTAACAAATCATATTTATTTTTTTTAATTATTTCTGCGATAAAAATAAGATCTAATAAGATAATTCCAATATTTAATACCCCTGTTCCTATAAAAAATAATATAGGAAATATTGACAATAAAATTACCGCTAACAAATGAAAAAAATCTTTTGAAAAAAAGTCGGTATAAAGTTTTATGCTAGCTTTCATTTTAGAGTTATAATTTTATGACTAAATTATATTTAGCTTACAACTTAAAAAAAAAAAGCTTAAACTGCGCTTTTTTGGATACTTATTAATTAAATTGGATATTTACATTAATTATCAAACATGTATAAACAGCCCGCCGGTGGTTATTGCGAAAGTGTCATACCCGATCCCATACCGAACTCGGAAGTCAAGCCTTTCAGCGCCGATGGTACTTTGTCTTAAGATATGGGAGAGTAGGTCATCGCCGGCTAAATAATTATTATGAAAATTAAAAGTTCACTTAAATCGATTAAAAAAAGAGACCTTAATTCTAAACTTGTTAGAAGAAGGGGTAGAGTTTATATAATAAATAAAACAAACCCTAAATTTAAAGCAAGACAGAAATAATTTTATGGATAACAATAGCCATAAAAAAACTTGGAACAATTTCACAAAATTTGTTTTATGGGGATCAGTTGCAGTAATATTGGTTCTTATTTTAATGGCAACCTTTCTTTTGTAGTATCTAATGAACATAGCATCAGTTTCAGAAAATAAAGATATTGAAAAAAGAATAACTATAACCCCTGAAATAGCTAAAAAATATTTAAGTCTAGGTTTTAATTTATCTCTCCCAAACAATTATGGTGCCCATTTAGGTTTCAAAGATAAAGATTACAAAAATTTAGGTGTAAATTTTTCTGACAATGAAAAAGAAATAATTAACAATGCAGATATAATTGTTCAATTAGGTTTACCTGACGATGAAAAATTATCAGCTTTTAAGGGAAACAAGACTTTGGTAGGGACTTTAAATTCTTCATTAAATAGAAAAAAACTTGAAAGTTTAATAGCAAATAAAATTAATTGTTTTTCATTAGAATTGTTGCCTAGAATTACAAGAGCTCAATCAATGGATATTTTATCATCTCAAGCAAATTTAGCAGGATATAAAGCTGTTATAGAGGCATTTCAGGTTTATGAAAAGGCAATTCCAATGATGATGACAGCTGCAGGAACCATTCCAGCTGCTAAAGTTTTAGTGGTAGGAGCGGGTGTTGCTGGTTTACAGGCCATAGCAACTGCAAAAAGAATGGGAGCCATAGTATTTGCAACTGATGTGAGGATGGCTTCTAAAGAACAAGTTGAAAGTTTAGGTGGAAAGTTTTTGACAGTTGAAGGCAGTGAAAATCTTGAAACACAAGGTGGTTATGCAAAAGAAGTATCTGAAGATTTTAAAAAAAAACAAGAACAACTTCTATCAGAGACATTAAAGAAAATTGACATTACAATTTGCACTGCTTTAATACCTGGAAAAGAAGCACCAAAAATAATAAAAGCAGAAATGTTTGATAATTTCCAAGAGGGTTCAGTTATTTATGATTTAGCCGCAATTCAAGGAGGAAACACAGCTTATACTGAAGTTGACAAAGTTGTAGAAAGAAATGGTGTAAAAATTTTAGGTGAAGCAAATATATTAAATAAATTACCGGTATCAGCCTCTAATTTATATTCAAAAAATGTATTTAATTTTATTTCAAATTTATATGATAAAGAGAATAAAAAATTGAGTATTAATCTAGAAGATGAAATTATTGAAAAAACATTAATAAAATAAAATTATGGAAATAGATCCTTTTATATTTAGATTGAGTATCTTTATATTATCAATATTTGTTGGTTATTATGTAGTATGGAGCGTAACACCTTCACTTCACACACCTTTGATGTCAGTAACTAATGCAATTTCCTCTGTTATTATTGTAGGCGCTATTATTGCTGCCCTATCAAGCAATGATGGTGATATTTTTTCTTTTTCAAGTATCTATGGATTTTTAGCAATTCTATTAGCATCTATTAATATTTTTGGTGGGTTTTTGGTAACTCAAAGAATGTTGGCTATGTATAAAAAAAAGAAAAAGGATAAGAAGTAATGTCTGCAAACCTTTCAGCAATCTTATATCTTGTTTCTGGTGTGTTGTTTATTTTAGCACTTAGGGGATTATCTTCACCAGAAACCTCAAGACAGGGTAACTTTTTTGGAATTATCGGGATGGTAATTGCTATCACTGTTACATTTCTATCAGTTGGTAGTTTTTCTGCAGGTCTGGCGTATGTATTAATATTTTTAGCTATAGGTGGAACTGTAGGTGCGTTTATAGCGTATAAAATTCCAATGACAGCAATGCCTGAATTGGTTGCTGGTTTTCACAGTTTAGTTGGCCTTGCGGCTGTTTTTGTTGCTATCTCTGCATTTATAAATCCTCAAGCATTTAACTTGGGAACACCTGGTGCAATAAAATTGGCAAGTTTGATTGAGATGTCAATAGGAGCTGCAGTCGGTGCAATAACCTTTTCTGGTTCAGTTATAGCTTTTTTAAAACTTCAAGGAATAATGTCGGGAGCTCCTATTACTTTTAAAGGACAACACTTACTTAATGCATTGATATTGGCTTCAATCATTATTTTAACTTTTTATCTTTGTTCTACACAATCATCTAAACTATTTTGGATTTTAATAGCAGTTTCTTTTTTAATTGGTTTTTTGATAATTATTCCTATCGGTGGTGCAGATATGCCGGTCGTAATATCTATGTTAAATTCTTATTCAGGTTGGGCTGCTGCAGGAATTGGTTTTACTTTAGAAAATACTGCTCTAATCATAACAGGTGCTCTAGTTGGTTCATCTGGGGCAATACTTTCTTATATAATGTGTAAAGGAATGAATAGATCTTTCTTTAATGTAATTTTAGGTGGATTTGGTTCAACTGAACAGTCAGCTGGTGGAGGGGTAGACAAAGAACAAAAACCTGTAAAAAGTGGAAATGCTGATGATGCAGCATTTTTAATGAAGAATGCTTCTTCAGTAATTATTGTTCCAGGCTATGGAATGGCAGTTGCGCAAGCTCAACATGCTTTAAAAGAAATGGTTGATACATTAAAAAAAAATGACATTAAAGTTACTTATGCGATCCATCCAGTTGCTGGTCGAATGCCTGGCCATATGAACGTTTTACTAGCGGAAGCAAATGTTCCATATGATGAAGTTTTTGAATTAGAGGAAATCAATAATGATTTTGCAAATGCTGATGTTGCTTTTGTAATTGGTGCAAACGATGTTACAAATCCTGTAGCAAAAACGGATCCTCAAAGCCCAATATATGGAATGCCAGTTCTTGATGTCGAGAAATGTAAGTCGGTGCTTTTTGTAAAAAGAAGTCTTTCCCCAGGATACGCAGGAATTGATAATGATCTTTTTTATAGAGAAAATACGTTGATGTTGTTTTCAGATGCAAAAAGTATGACTGAAAATATTAATAAATCTTTAAACAGTTAAAATTTTAAGAAAATTATTCTTAAAAATATTCATTAATAGAAATAATAAATAAAATAAAAAGTACTTTTTACTAATTTGATTTAAATTAAACAAATTGTTTGAATTAATTTTAATCAAAAATAAAAAAATAATAAATAAAAGAGGATCAAAGTACTTATAATAAATTGAATATTGAAGATTATATAAAATTAAAATTACAAAAATGAAGACATTATTGAAATTTAATAGATTATAAAAATAAAAATATAAGATTGATAATACGAATATAAATAGTATGAAAAAATTATTTTTAAAAAAAATAATTGAAAATTTGTAAATAAACCCCCCTCCAGCACCATTTCTAAAATCAAAATAAAATACACATAAAATTGTAAGCGAAATTAATAAAAAAAAATTTTTACTTTTAATTTTTTCCTTAAATGAATTTAAGGATGAACCCGTTATTTTAAAAAAAGGAATAAAAAAAAATATTATGAAAGAAGTTATTATTATAATCTTATTTGAAAAATTAATTTTTTCAAAAAAGGTAACTTCAAAAACATTATTTTTGAACATGTAAAAGTCTTTCCAAAATAAAAATGTAAATGCCGGAAGGGATAATAAAAATGAGAAAATTACTAAAATTAGTAAATTTTTGGAAATTCCAAAATTTAAAATAAAGTAATAAAAGAAAAAAATTATAAAAACTGCAAAATTAGGTGTGAAGTAAGATGCAACACTCAAGTTTAGTACAGTCATTAAGGAATTTAATATTTTATATTCTTTTATTTCTCTAAATTTTAGAAAGTAAAAAACACTTATTAAAAAAAAACAAAAAGCCCAGATTATAGGATACGGAAATGTAATTAGAGAACTGACTGTAGGGGATAAAAAAATGCAAGATATAAAAAAAAATCTAGTATTTTTATCAATGTTATCAAACTTGAGATCAAGACACTTATTGAAAAAAAAGATTATTGGAATAATAACAATTAAGTTAAAATATTTTATATTTGCAGTATCTATTCCAATTTGTATTAGTTTTGAATATAAAATATAAAATACAGGTGAGTTTCTTACTTCGTTATTTTCACCATATTCACTTAAAGTTTTGATAAAATTTTCAGAAAAATAAAAAAAATATTTTTCATGCATTTTGAAATCGTGTAAAGCACCACCCAATGTATCCACATTGTAAACAAAACTTATTATAAACCAGCTTATTGATATTAATAAAACAAATACACCTATGTTAATTTTAGAATTATACATAATTTAATTATTAGATTTTATTTATATAACATATAGATATATAAATTTATGAAAAAGAAAATATTAATTTTCATTGTTACTTATAAAGCATCATTTAGATTATTAAATTTAATACAAAAAATTCCCTATAGAAATCTGTCTAATTATAATTATACTATTTATATAAGTGATGATCACTCTGAAGATTTAATTTCATTTAAATATATTAGACTTGTTAAAAATCGTTATGGTTCAAGAATAAAAATTAATTATAATAAAAAAAATCTTGGTTATGGTGGAAATATTAAAAAGTGTATTAACTATGCATACAAAAATAAATTCAATTATGCAATAATGCTACATGGAGATGATCAATATAATCCAAAATATATAAGTAATATGTTAAAATTAATTTCAAACACTAATTATGATGCAATAGTTGGATCTAGAATGAAAAAAAAGAAAAATGCATTAAAAGGCAACATGCCTATTTATAAGTTTGTTGGTAATATAGTTTTATCTAAATATTTCAATATATTTTTTAATACAAGATTCACGGATTGTCATACTGGATATTGGTTATATAACTTAATGAGTATTCCAAGAAAATATTTTAATAAAAGTGATAACAATTTTTGTTTTGATTTAGATATAAGACTTCAACTCGTAAATAAAAATAAAAATATAAAAGAAATTCCAATAAATACTTATTATGGCACAGAAAGGTCTTCCCTACATATTGTCTATGCATTTAGATTCTTCTATAAGGTAATAAAATACAAATTATTTAAAATATTATAAATGACAAAAATTTTTTGTGATATAGCTGACTTAAATTTAATCAGAAAATTTAATAATAAAAAAATTGTTAAGGGTTTTACTACGAACCCGAGCTTGATGAGAAAGGCTGGAGCAAAAGATTATGAGAAATATTCTAAAAAGATTTTAAATATTTGTCATAAAAAACCAGTGTCTCTTGAGGTATTCGCTGATAATCTTGATGATATGTTTACTCAAGGTGTAAAAATCAACAATTGGGGTAAAAATGTTTACGTCAAAGTACCATTTGTAAATTCTAAAAACAAATTTACTGGAAAAGTTATAAAAAAATTAAATGAGAATAACGTTAAACTAAATATAACTGCTGTTTATACCTCAAAACAAACAAAAAAAATTTTAAAAAATATTAATAAAAGAACCAAGGTAATAATTTCAATTTTTGCGGGTAGATCTGCAGATGTTGGAAAAGATCCTATACCAGAATTTTTGAGGAGTGTTAAAATGGCAAAGAAATTCAAAAATGTTGAAATCCTATGGGCTAGTGTGAGAGAGCCATATAACTATTTACAATCAAAGCAGACAGGATGTGATATAATAACCATTCCACCAGCTATAATCGAAAAAATTGAAAAATTTGGAAAAAATTTCCAACAATTGACATTAGAAACTGTAAAGGCCTTTTTGGCTGACAGTAAAAAGTCTAATTATAAAATTTAATTGGTTGCGGGGGACGGATTTGAACCGCCGACCTTCAGGTTATGAGCCTGACGAGCTACCAGACTGCTCCACCCCGCGGTATGCTTAAATTCTAT
>MDSV01213931.1_pt1 | contig 22217 bp, 27 predicted proteins | sample 810851 | NCBI WGS metagenome assembly MDSV01 (sample SAMN05326640, study PRJNA326480) | marine metagenome | isolation source: seawater | place: Atlantic Ocean: North East | collected 2012 | reverse complement strand
GAAAGTTTTTTCACATCCGAAAATAAATCTGAAATATTACCACTCAAAAAGTGCTCAATACAGCGATCCGATATGGCGATAAATTCGTGTTTCATCATTTTGCGAAAGGCAGGCGCTTCAAGGTTGTCTAAGAAAATGGACACCAAAGGAGCTGTTTCGCTAGTCATGCCACTGTCCAAAAGAAAAACCGCTGCTTTTCCTTTTTGTGATTGAGATGGAATTCCCGTTGGTTCAATTTTCGATTTGGAATGGATGAGAATAGGCAAGCTCAAAAAGCTGTTGAGCGGATCTAAGCCTGATGATTTTCCGTGAAAAAAAGATTCCATAGCAGAAAAAATATCTTTAAGCTTTGTAAGCTTTTGACGCGTAAGATTCTCTAACACCGTGATTTTTTCAAACGCGTAACGGTCGTATATGGCAGCTACCAAGGCACCGCTACTCCCCACGCCATACCCCTGTGGAATACTACTGTCAAAGTACATCCCCTTGTTTAAGTCGGAGGTTAAGCGCTTGTGATCGAACGTCACCAATGCGCTGTCTAAGGTGGTTAGGTGTTCGGCAAATGCTTTGAGCTTGGCATTAGAAGAAACCGCTGCTTCGGTAGTATTGCCATCCATGCGTAAAGCACCCTTGTAGTAGTTGTAAGGAATGGATAGCGCCTTGGCATTTTTTATGATACCATATTCACCAAAGAGTAAAATTTTTGCATAAAATAACGGACCCTTCATCATAACAAATTTAGCACTTTTTTATTCCTGTACCAACCGCATCGTGTACGCATTGGCGGTTTTGGCAAAATTGCAATAAGTCTGACCCTATAAATGCCTTAACACTCTCTGAAACGTTGCTTGGATAAAGCAAGTGAACATTAGCGCCTGCATCTAGCGTAAAGCAAAGGGGAATTTTTGTTTCGGACCTAAACTGCCAGACTGCATTAATAATATGTAATGTATTAGGTTGCATCAAAATAAAATAGGGATCAGAAGTCATCATCATGGCATGCAAATCCAAGGCTTCTTTTTCGACTATGGTTATAAAAGCGTCTAGGTTTCCATCTTTAAGCACTGGCAACAAAGCTGCCAGTTGCGAATTGGCTTGTGCAAATCGTTGGGCGGCATAAGGGTGGTTGTGCATTAATTTATGTCCCAAAGTACTGCTCACCTGCTTCTGCCCTTTATCTACCAACAAAATGGTATCGCAATAGGTTGCAAAAATAGGATGGATATCGTTTACGGGTACTGCCATCAAGTCTGAGGAAGCTACAACTGAAGGGTGTGTGCCCCAGGCCATCGTTGGGCCTTGCACGCTGCGGCAGGCACTCCCAGATCCAAGGCGTGCTAAAAAAGATATTTTTTCTAGCTTACGTTTTTCATCCATGGGCGACAATTGAGATTCTAAATCTACCAAGCAAGCGGCCAGTGCAGCCATAGACGAGGCAGAAGAGGCAATGCCACTACTGTGTGGAAAAGTATTATGAGAGCTTATGGCAACATCATAGTGCAACAAAAAAGGCTGATAGGCAATAATGTGATCAAAAAAGGCTTGGAGCTTTGGTCTAAAGCTCGGCTTTTCTTCCCCTTCAAAAAGGATGCTAAAAGTGACTTTTTTGGTGGGGGCGCCTAAAGGCGAAAAGCGTACTTCTGTTTGCGTCTGTGCATCGGAAAGCGTAAAACTTAAAGATGCGTTTTTGGGTAATTGCGGAGGAGTTTTTCCCCAATATTTTACAAGGGCTATATTGCTTGGTGCTTGCCATTTGGTTTGATAAGCATCTTGTTGAGGTTGGGCGTTACTAGCTATGAAGCGCTGTTCCATACGCTACAAATATACATGCTTAATTAGTGTTGTAAGGGACAAAACAAGGCTTAATTTAAATTTTATACATTTGGAGTATACTTAATCTAAACTCAATATTATGTTTTCTAAATCTATTATCTGGTCAACCGTAGTGACCTTTTTGTTTTTCTATTTTGTACCTGCTGTTTTTTATGCCGCAACTACTAGTTGCTTCGAAGAATATGTGTTAATCGACATCATGCGGACGGACATAATGCCTGGCATATTAGCTGTTGGTGTACTGTTACTGTCCTTTGCTTTTGTACATATTTTCCAAAAATGGTCGGGTGGAGTCTTCAGTAATAAAAATGGGTTTATTTTCGGATTGTGGATAGCCCTCTTAGAAATTATTTCTATTGGCTTTATAAGTTATTCAACTTCCGATGCTTTTGAAGCTCCTTTCTATGCACTAGACGGCATTTACTGGCTTGCTATGTATACAATAGGGGGTGTTTTAGTAGCTTTTGTTTCCAGAAAAACAAGCTGATATAAAAGAACAGCATCAAAAAATCATAAGCCTCCAATTTGGGGGCTTTTTATGCTTAGTCTACACTAACCACCTCTTTGATTTCTGGAGCGTATTTTTTTACTGTGAGCTCAACGCCTTGCTTCAGCGTCATCTGATTTACAGAACAACCCACACAGGCGCCCAAAAGCTGTACTTTAACCGTATTATTTTCAATGCCTACAAGTTCAATATCTCCCCCATCGGATTTTAAGAAGGGGCGGATTTCCTCAAGAGCTTGTTCGATACGTTGGTTTAAATCTGACATGGCCTATTTTTTTGTTACGGCAGCACAACCTGCCATAGTGGTTATTTTAATCGCCTCGGTAGGCGGTAGTTGTTCGTTTCGTCGTACCACTTCTGACACAACAGCACGCGTGACCTCCGTAAAGGCATCTGCAACAACTGTTTGTTCTTGCATGGCAGCAGGACGTCCTATATCGCCTGCTTCTCTAATACTTTGTACCAATGGTAATGCTCCTAAAAATGGAATATTTAAATCCGCCGCCAAATACTTCGCGCCTTCTTTTCCGAAAATATAATATTTATTGTCAGGCAATTCCTCGGGGGTGAAATACGCCATATTCTCAACGATGCCCAACACCGGCACTTGAATGTTTTTTTGCTGGAACATGTCAACGCCTTTCTTCGCATCGGATAGTGCCACGGCCTGTGGTGTGCTGACAACCACTACCCCTGTAATGGGCAACGATTGCATGATACTCAGATGAATGTCCCCTGTTCCAGGAGGTAGGTCAATTAATAAAAAGTCTAATTCGCCCCATGCGGCATCAAAAATCATTTGGTTCAGCGCCTTGGCTGCCATAGGACCGCGCCAGATGACTGCTTGATCTGGTTTGGTGAAAAATCCAATAGACAATAGCTTAACACCAAAATTTGCTACCGGAACCATTTTGGAAACGCCATCAATATTTTTTGCTAACGGGCGTTCATTGGCGACGTCAAACATGATGGGCATAGAAGGGCCATAAATATCTGCATCTAGCACACCCACCTTAAAACCCATATTGGAAAGAGAAACCGCAAGATTTGCCGTAACCGTAGATTTGCCTACACCGCCTTTTCCAGAAGCAACCGCAATAATGTGCTGAATGCCTTCAATAGGCTTGCCTTTAATCAAATTAGCGTCCTTTTTTTTAACCGCCTTGACCGAAATGTTCACCTTTACTTTGGCCTTTTCATTTACCTGGTCATGGATGGTCTTCATGATAGAAACCTCGATTTTCTTTTTGGCCTGTAATGCTGGGTTATCCGTCTCCACGTCAACCACCACCTCATCACCAAAAATATGGATGTTCTTAACCGCATTGGCTTCCATAAGATTTTTACCTGCACCGGGTAAACTTATACTGGCTAATGCTTGTTCAATTGCAGGACGTGTAATTTTCATTCAGTCTAAATAAGTTTACAAATATAACATATCGCGTTAAGACCAGGGCTATGCATTTGGGTTCCAAAAAACAGCATCGAACTGCTGAATTTGATCGTCAACAATCACATGCCCCTCAGCTTCTAACAATTGCTGCATGGTATTGATTCCACCAAAATGATGTTTCCCCGTGAGCAATCCAATACGATTCACCACTCGATGCGCTGGAACATCGGGTTTGGCGTGTGCGGCATTCATGGCATAACCTACCGTTCGTGCACTTTTAGCAGCGCCTAAATATTTTGCGATACTCCCATATGTAGTAACCTTACCAAAAGGAATTTGTCGTACCACTTCGTATACGCGTTCAAAAAAGTCATTTTGCTGTTGCATCAGTAGGAAAGGAGAATTTAAGATAGGTAATGGGAATGCCTTTTGCACGGTATTGTTGCTCGTAAAAAGTTTGAATACCAATAACGTCAGCTGGGGCATGCACATATCCGTAGATGTCGTGATGTGCCATCTGTGGTTTTATGTCCCATCCGTCTAAAACGCCAAGTGTATAGCCGTGCAAAAAAGCCGCATCTGTTTTGAGGTGTACAACCCCTTCGGGTTGGAGTATTTGTTGGTAGCTCCGCAAAAATGTTGGATTGGTCAATCGGTGGTGTTTGCGCCTAAATTTGTACTGAGGGTCTGGAAAAGTAATCCAAATCTCGGCTACTTCTCCTTTAGCAAAAACCGCTTCAATGAGTTCGATTTGTGTGCGCACAAATGCTACATTTTGCAGTCCTTCTTTAAGGGCTGTTTTGGCGCCACGCCAAAAGCGCGCACCTTTGATATCAATACCTATATAGTTTATATTGGAGTTTTTTCGCGCTAGACCCACGGTATACTCGCCCTTACCACAACCCAGTTCAACAACTATGGGATTATCATTTTTAAAAAAAGTCGACCAACCACCCTTGTGCGCAAAGGATTTGGAAAGCAAATCCGCTCTACTGGGCTGAATCACATTTTCAAATGCCTCGTTTTCTTTAAATCGTTTTAACTTATTCTTACTTCCCACAATATTATTTTAAGCAACTTCAATCTGGTCTGCCTTCTCTAAAGTAAATGAAAATTCAGATCCAATTTCTGCTTGGCTTTCAATAAAAATTTGTTCTTTATGTGCTTCGATGATGTGCTTAACTATCGCCAAGCCCAAACCAGATCCACCCCTGCGGCGATTACCACTCTTATCAACACGATAGAAACGCTCGAATAAGCGTGGCAAATGCTCCTCTTCGATGCCCTCACCGTTGTCACGCACGCGAACAATGATTTTATTCTCAAAAATAGGCTGAACGCTTACTTCTGTGGTGCCTTTCTTTTTACCGTACTTAATGGAATTCATGATAAGGTTTGTCAAAACTTGTTGCACCCGCTCTCTATCGGCATATACCGTTATGGCTTTGTCGTATTTCTGGTCAAACTCAAGTTGGATATTGGATTTTGAAGCTTCCATTTCAAGCAATTCAAATACGCTTTGAATTAATTCGAGGATGTCAAATTCTTCCATTTCAAGTTGGGTGTCCTCCTTTTCTAACTTGGTCAGCAAATCCAAATCTTTTACAATATATGTAAGTCGCTCTACCCCCTTGTTGGCACGTTCCAAGTACTTTTTATTAACTGAGGCGTCTTTAAGTGCGCCATCCAAAAGCGTGAGTATATAACCCTGAACGGTAAATAATGGCGTTTTAAGTTCATGTGCAACATTTCCCAAGAACTCACGGCGGAAAGATGCTTGGTCTTTTAGGCTGTCCAATTCAACGCTTCGCTTAAGCGCCAATTCTTTAACATTTTCGAGTAGCGAGTCCATATTATCGGTAATAAGGATGTCGTTTAGCTCACCCCTGAACTCAGGCTCTAAATCTTTGTACAACTGTTTTATTTCCTTGTACATGAATTTTTCAATCCTAAAATTAAGTGCTAAAAATACGGCTATGAAAATGACAAAGCCGCAACTGATAAGCGCAAGTAGTTTGGTGGTACTAAAAATAAAAATTTCGGTAAAAAAAACAGTAAACCCTACGGACAGTAACAAGAAAAGAACCGTTATCAATAACGATGAGATCAGTGAAAATCGATAGGATTTTAACGGTCTTTTGGCCATGCTAATCCACGTATTTGTAACCTACCCCTTTAATCGTTTTGAAGTGTTTATCCCCTATTTTTTCACGTAGTTTACGAACGTGCACGTCAATGGTTCTACCTCCGACAACAACCTCATTGCCCCATACCCTATCTAAAATTTCTCCGCGCTCAAATACTTTTTGAGGTTTGGATGCTAGTAAAGACAACAGCTCAAACTCCTTGCGAGGCAAACTGAGTTCTTGGCCTTTATAAGTTACCATATATTCTTCTCTGTTTACCACTAGGTCGCCAACTTCGAAATAATGCTTTGAATTGTTCCCCTTGAATCGACGTAGGATTGCTTTGATTTTGCTCAAAAGCACTTTTGGCTTGATCGGTTTTGTTATATAGTCATCTGCGCCTGCCTCAAGACCTGCCACCTGAGAATAGTCTTCACTTCGCGCCGTTAAAAAAACAATGACCAATTCAGAAAGGTTGGGATTTTTACGTAGTTGTTCACAAGTTTCAATGCCATCCATTTCAGGCATCATAACATCGAGTAATACCAAATGAGGCTTCCATTCGCTGGCTTTCGCCAAGGCCTCTACACCAGTTTTTGCTCTTTTAACCTGATATCCCTCACTCGAAATATTATATTCTAATATCTCTAAGATGTCTGGCTCGTCATCAACCAATAGAATGCGCGTATCCTTTTTTTTCATGTTTAGTCGTTCTGCTCAAATATAAAAAATTATAGTACGCTAGGGGATTAAGGATTTAAAAAATCATCAATACATTTGACCATTATGAATCTGTTTGAAAAAGAAGCCTTGGCGTTATATGCTTATCAGTTTGAGCACAATCCTGTATATCGCTCTTTTTGTGACCTGACCAATGTGAATCCGTCCGATGTAAAAACCACGCTTCAGATTCCCTTTTTACCCATCACTTTTTTTAAAACCCACCGTGTAAGTTGTAAAAATGATGACGCATTTATATTTGAAAGTTCGGGTACAAATGGGGTTACAAGTAAACATCACGTGGCGTCGTTAGCGCAATACGAAGACAGTTTTCGAAAAGGCTTTGCACAATTTTATGGCCAGCCAGAAGCGTACCACATTCTAGCACTACTCCCAGGATATATTGAAAGACCCAATGCTTCTTTGTTGTATATGTGTCGCGACTTAATCGGGAGGGCAAAAAAGGAATCCAGTGGATTCTACCTCAACCAATTTGAAGCGCTTTATAACGCCTTAAAATCCTTAGATACACAACAAAAACCAACGCTTCTGATTGGCGTGAGTTTTGCGCTACTGGATTTTTGCGAACAGTACCCAATACAGCTTCAGCATACCACCATAATGGAAACGGGCGGCATGAAAGGAAGAAGGAAAGAGCTCGTGCGTGAAGCCTTACACGAATTGCTTCAAAAAGGTTTTGGGGTTCCTAACATTCACAGTGAATACGGCATGACCGAAATGCTGTCGCAAGCCTATTCTAAAGGGAAGGGTTTGTTTCGTCCTTCGTCAAGTATGCAAGTACTGATACGAGATGTGCACGAACCAAATAAGGTGTCTAAAACAGGCTCGGGAGGGATTAATATTATTGACTTGTCTAACAAAGATTCTTGTGCGTTTTTGGCCACGCAAGACCTTGGAAAATGCCATGCCGATGGCACTTTTGAAGTGTTGGGTAGATTTGATGCCTCAGATGTTAGAGGTTGCTCGCTTATGACGGCTTGACAACGAGTAAAAAGTAATTTTTCTTCCCGCGTTGTAGCAATACATAATTACCACAAATAAGGTCAGCGGAAGTGATGTGTTTTTCCGCTGTTACCTTTTCTTTATTTACAGAAATCGAGTTTTCTTTTAGTGCCCTGCGGGCTTCTCCATTGGATTTTAGAAAGCCTGTTTCAGTGCCTAATGCGTCTGTAATAGAAAGTCCGTTGGCTGCTAATTTTTCAGCTGATACTTCTGCTTGAGGAACCCCTTCAAAAATATCCAACAGCGTTTGGGCGTCTAGTGCTTTCAGGGCAGCTGTTGTTGCCTTGCCAAATAAAATTTGAGCGGCTTGCTCCACACGTACTACATCCTCAGCGGAATGAACCATGGCAGTAACCTCTTGAGCCAACTTTCGCTGAAGCTGTCTTTGGTGTGGCATTTCACGATGCGCAGCGGTTAGCGTGTCTATTTCATCTTTGGTTAGAAAAGTAAAAATCTTGATATACTTTTCAGCATCTTCATCGGAAGCATTCAGCCAATATTGATAAAACTTGTAAGGCGATGTTTTTTCTGGATCTAGCCAAACATTGCCTCCTTCTGTTTTTCCAAATTTAGTACCGTCAGATTTTGTGATAAGCGGACAGGTTAGTGCATAGGCTTTGCCAGAAATTTTACGGCGAATGAGTTCGGTTCCTGTCGTAATATTTCCCCATTGGTCGCTACCGCCCATTTGGAGCAAACAGTTGTGATGCGCATACAAATGAAGAAAATCATATCCTTGAATAAGTTGGTACGTGAACTCAGTAAAAGACATGCCTTCCTTGGCTTCTGCGCCAAGACGCTTTTTGACAGAGTCCTTGGCCATCATATAGTTCACTGTAAGGTGTTTGCCAATATCACGGGCAAAATCAATAAGTTTAAATGAAGCCATCCAATCTAGGTTATTGACCATCACAGCGCCGTTAGGTTTTGTGCTGTCAAAATCTAAAAATTTAGACAATTGTTTTTCAATGCCGTTGCAGTTATGCTCAAGTGTTTTGTTGTCTAGCAAGTTTCGCTCGGCCGATTTTCCAGATGGATCACCAATCATACCCGTTGCGCCCCCCACTAGTGCGTAGGGTTTATGGCCGTAGCGTTGAAAATGCATAAAAATCATGATTTGAACCAAGCTACCAATGTGAAGCGAGTCTGCAGTTGGGTCAAACCCAATATATCCAGACGTCATTCCCTTAGCAAGTGTTTTATCCGTTTCTGGCATGATGTCGTGCAGCATTCCGCGCCAAGTGAGTTCTTCTACAAATGATGCCATGTACTTATTTTTAGCAAATATAACCCTATGTTAACGAACCCGAAAGATAGGGTTACAATTTATTGTCAATTAATCGTTGAGGCAGTCCTAATGTATCGAGCTCTTCCATCGCTTTTAACCGTGATTCAACCGCCTCGAAAATACGCGTATACTGCTTTGATTTAGAGGCATAATACGTATTGTTTTTCACAAAAGTAAGGCTGTCTATGCCGTGAAACGCATAGAGTGAGTCTAAGGATATATAGTACACTTGAGCATAAGTCCTAGCTGCATTAATTATGGCCAAATCAACATGAAAATCAATGAGTTGTTCTTCACTCATCAAGGGTTCGGGTTTGGCAATCCTGTCTTGTGAACAAGCAGCTAACATCAAAAGTACACCAAGCACAAAAAAATGCCTCATCTCGTAAAGCTTAAGGGTTTGGCGTGATGGGCTTCTTTTATGTTTCCGTTTTCATACATAAGCCTACCGTTTAGAAAAGTATGGGTTACTGCTCCGCGTAATGTTGTTCCCTCTAAAGGCGACCAACCACATTTGTACAAAAGACCTTCGCGTGTAATGGTATGCGCTTGGTTTTTATCTACAAGAACCAAATCTGCAAAATAACCAGTCCTAATGTAGCCGCGTTCTTTAATAGCAAACAAAATGGCGGGGTTATGACACATTTTTTCTACTACTTTCTCTATGCTAATCTTTCCTTGATGTACGCATTCGAGCATGACGGCTAATGCGTGCTGCACCATAGGTCCGCCCGATGGCGCTTTGATGTAAGCCTGATTTTTTTCTTCCAAGGTGTGCGGGGCATGGTCGGTAGCAATAATATCAATGCGGTCATCGTTGAGTGCTTCCCAAAGACCCGCTCTATCAGCAGCGGATTTTACCGCAGGGTTCCATTTAATATGGGTGCCCTTTTTTGCGTAGTCTTCATCAGAAAACCACAAATGATGAATACACACTTCAGCTGTAATTTGTTTTTCGGCCAGGGGCACATCGTTTTGGAATAATGTCGTTTCTCTTGCCGTAGACAAATGGAAGACGTGCAAACGTGCGCCTGTTTCTTTTGCCAATGCTATGGCTTTTGAAGAAGACAAATAACACGCCTCCGCAGAACGAATATCTGGATGATGAGCAATGGGAATATCATCTCCAAATTTTTTGACATACGCAGCAAGATTGGCCCTGATGGTTTGTTCGTCTTCACAGTGAACAGCAATGGGAAGTCGAAATGCAGAAAATATTTCTTTTAGTGTGTTGGGGTCATCTACCAACATATTCCCCGTCGAAGAGCCTAAAAATAACTTTAAGCCAGGTGTCGTTTTTGGATTAATTGCCTTTATTTCCTCCAGATTATCATTGGTGCCGCCAAACAAAAAGCCATAATTAACCCAAGAGGTTCGGGCAGCCACGTCTAGCTTATCATTATACGCCTCTGCGGTGGTGGTTTGTGGATTGGTATTGGGCATCTCTAAAAAAGAGGTAATCCCTCCTGCCAAACAAGCTTTTGATTCGGTGCCAATGGTTGCCTTGTGCGTAAGCCCAGGCTCGCGAAAATGAACTTGATCGTCTATGCAACCTGGCAACAAAAATTTTCCCGATGCATCAATTACTTCCATGTTTGTTGTTGGGGACATATTGGCCGCGATAGCAGCAATGCGTTCTCCCTCAATAAGTACGTCAAGTAAGGCTGTTTGTCCTTCGTTGACCACATTTGCACCCTTAATTAATATTTTACTCATGCTGGTTTTTTAAAAACACTGCGCCATTTCATACCAATGATACCGAAAATAGCTTCATTAATAATTGAAGTATTCATTTTTGAATCCCCTGAGGTTCTGTCGGTAAAAGTAATGGGGAATTCGATAATTCGAAAATTCTTTTTCCACAACCAAAACTTAAGTGCAATTTGAAAGGCATATCCTTTAAATCGGATGTCATCCAAGTTCAGTGCCGAAAGCGCTTTGGTTTTATAGCCAACAAATCCAGCCGTAGGGTCGGCGACGGGCAAGCCCGTAATAATTCTGACGTATAGCGATGCGCCAAGGGAGAGTACAATTCTTCCCAAGGGCCATTTGCTAACACGGATTCCCTTTTTGTATCTCGAGCCCACAACGACATCAGCCTTATTCTCTTCAAGCAAGGCTAGCATAGGCACAAGTGCTTTGGGCGGGTGTGAAAAATCTGCATCCATCTCGAAAAGATAGGTATAACCTTTATCCATCGCCCACTTAAATCCATGGATGTAGGCTGGCCCAAGTCCGTCCTTATTTTTCCTTACTTCCAAATGAAGTTGTGGAAATTTTGCCAATAATTCACGAACCAAATCGGCCGTACCATCTGGTGAATTGTCGTCAACAACCAATACGTCAAAGGGTGCAGACAAATCCATAACGGCATGTAAGATGCCTTGGATATTCGCGACTTCATTATAGGTAGGGATGATTACAACCGTTGCGTTCATACACAGCTAAAATACACATTTAAATAAGTGGACAACCCTTAAAAATTTAGATACTTTTGTAGGATGTATGAACTGCGCGAACTTGGCGATCACTATTTTGGGCTTTATTTGATTTTGATCTTGGCGCTACTTGCTTTATTAAAATTCATTAATCCCTGGCGTCTAAGGTCGTTGACGCATTTTTGGGTGGCGGTTGGACATAATGAAGAACTCAATAAGCCCTTCAAGGTGCATCGCGCTTTTTCAATATTAACTTTTGTCTTTAGAAGCTTGGTATTTGGTCTTGTTCTAAACATATTTCAAAACAAAAGCTTTTATATATCAAGTTTTGATAGCGAAGTGTTGTACTACGCTGGTAGCTTCATGATTTTTTGGGTATTAAGAGCATTTCTTGAAGGGGGTTTTATGTCTTTTTTTCATAAGCAAGAGGCGCTTTTCAGAATATTTCACATACGCACCTTGAACAAAGAAAAAATGACTTTTCTTTTCGGCTGCTTACTATTTGGCTTTGCTTTCGTTGGCTTTGGCGAAATAGCATCCCTTATTTTTGTCTCATGCTATGCGGTTGCAGTCCTGGCCATACACCTCAATATGCTCAAACTATATTTTAGGCAACTCAATGCTATGCCGGTCTACATTATTTTGTATATTTGCGCCTCTGAAATTGCCCCTTTATGGCTAGCATTACAAATACTGAAGTTTTAACAAAACCGGCGAGAGTAAAAACCATCTTGGTTTCGCAACCTGCGCCATCAATTGAAAATTCTCCATATAACCAGCTTATTGATAAGCGCAAGGTTACCATAGACTTTAGACCCTTTATTCACGTTGAAGGCGTGTCTTCTAGAGAAGTTCGTTTGCAAAAAATTGACATCACTAAGTTCAGTGCGATTATTTTTACAAGTCGTAATGCTGTTGATCATTTTTTCCGTTTGGCAGAAGAATTACGCTACACGGTACCTAGTACCTTGCGTTATTTTTGTCAATCTGAAGCCGTTGCATTTTACTTACAGAAATATGTAGTGTACCGCAAGCGTAAAATTTATGTAGGCAAGCGGACGCTAGACGATTTGTTAAAAGAAGTCGTTAAATACAAAGACGAATCTTTTCTCCTTCCTTGCTCCGATCGGCTAAAGACCAGTATTCCTGAAAAGCTTGATGCCACCGGTATCAACTGGACAAAAGGCGTTTTTTATAAAACCGTCATCAGTGATTTGTCTGATTTACGGGACGTTTATTACGATATTTTGGTATTTTTCAGCCCTTCTGGTATAGAGTCATTGTTTCATAATTTTGCTGATTTTGATCAAAAAGATACCCGTATAGCGGTATTTGGAACCTCAACAAAAAAAGCGGCTTTAGACAAGAATTTACGCATAGACATCTTAGCGCCCACACCCGAAAATCCGTCCATGACCAAGGCCTTGGACGATTATATCGCAAACGCGAACAAACGCTAATTTAGGCGCGCAGATACCCAACAAGCAAATTCAACCACCCTAGAATAAGCATTAACCCACCCATAGGAGTTACTGGACCCATAATAGCTGGTAGTCCTGTATCGCCATACATGGTTGATAAGGATAAGAGATAAATAGAAATCGAAAATAATAGGGTTCCAATTATAAACAGTAGTGCGGTTCTATTGATAAACTTTTTTGGATTAGGTGTTAGACTCAAGAACAGCAGTGCCATCCCGTGAAAAAACTGATAACGCACACCCACTTCAAAAGATTGAATAGCGTCTGCAGACAACATATCGGATAATAAATGTGCACCAAAAGCACCTAAGATAACGGCGGTTCCACAAAAAAGCACACCCCATACTTGTAACTGTTTATTCTTCATCTGTATTTTCTTCTAAAATAGTTCACTAATTTTATAGTCTCAATATAAAGGTATTGAAAAAAGAAGACAAACAAGTTTCGTTAGACGGTATAGACAAAGCCATATTGCGTGTGTTGATGCAAAACGCAAGAACTCCCGTGCAAGAAATAGCGCGACAACTCGACCTTTCTGGTTCAGCCGTACATCAACGGCTAAAAAAACTGGAAGATGCCAAGCTGATCACGGGTAGCTATTTAAAACTAAACCCTGTATCCCTTGGCTATTCCACAACCGCTTACATTGGGGTATACCTAGACAAGGCCATGCGAAACCCAGAGGCTGTCGCACAATTAAGGAAAATTACAGAAGTTGTAGAATGCCACTATACCACGGGCAACTGGAGTATCTTGATTAAAATCTTGTGTAAAAACAACGAACACTTAATGCAATTACTCAATCACAAAATACAATCTATTGAGGGGGTTTCAAGAACCGAAACCTTTATCTCTTTACATCAACAAATCGATCGACAAATCAGTATTTAGCGCCTAGATCCTGTTGCCACGCTTAGTGCAAAATAAACGAGCGTAGCTAGTGAACCTATTGCAGCGACAACGTAAGTCCGTGCTGCCCATTTTAAGGCATCTTTTGACATAGCAAATTCTCGTTGGTTGACCATGTTTTTGCGTTGCAACCACGCCAGTGCACGATTACTTGCGTCATACTCAACAGGTAATGTGATGAAACTAAACAAAGTACCTAACCCAAAGATCACCACACCTGCAACAGCTAGGTTATAACCCATTGGCGAACCAAGACCTAATACAAACCCGCCAAAAAAAATATACATGGATATACGCGAAGCCACGCTTACCACAGGAACCAAAAGCGAGCGAAAATTCAACCACTCATAGCTTTGGGCGTGCTGTACGGCATGACCACATTCGTGGGCAGCTACAGCAGCGGCAGCAGCATTTCTTTGATGAAAAACACTCTCACTGAGGTTTACCGTTTTTGACTTTGGATTGTAATGATCGGTGAGTTTGCCTCGAACAGCCGTTACTTTGACGTCGCGAATGCCATGGTCGGAAAGCATTTTTTCGGCTATTTCTCTACCCGACATTTGATTGTTTAACTGTACTTTACTGTACTTCTTAAATGTTAACTTCAATTTGTATTGAACCCACATGCTTGCGCCAGCAAACAAGGCAATGATTAAATAATATTCTAGCATCATAATTTTTAATTAGTTACGTGACAAAAACAATACCAATCTACTCTTTCGTACGAACTATAAAGGTAATAATAAATCCGATGATGGAAACAGATATGCTGTTGGCAACAATTATAGAAGGACTTTCAATAATTAAACCATAGATAAGCCAACTCAGGGTGCCAGTGCCCATCACCAAATACATGGTAAGTGACAAACCGTCAGCTTTTTTGGATTTCCAAATTTTAAATGCCTGTGGCAAAAAGGCTGAAGTAGTTAGCGTGGCGGCAAAAAAACCAATGTATTCTGGATTAAGCATATTTGTGGTGGTTCTTAAACGTGATTCTCAAAAACTGTTTCATAATGTTCTACTGTTGGAAATGAATCATAATACTTATGCAATAATGCTTTCCATTTTTGATATACTTCAGATTTTCGAAATTCTATCTCATGACTTTTCAAATCTTCCCAGTTGACCAAGAGTATATACCGATTAGCACGTTCCATGCACTTTCGCAACGAATGCCCTTTGTAACCTTTTGTAGTGCTAATGTATTGACATGCCAATGTAAAGTCTTTTTCAAAGTCAATGCCTAATTCGTTTTTAACATCCAAAACAGCGACTTCAAGCATCATATAAGTTGTAGTTTGGTGTTCGTTTGCCAAAAATAGCAATTACACCGTTTGCAATAGATTAATATCAGACAACTCTTGAGCTATTTGATGAATTCCAATCAAAATTCTCTCGGTTTGCTTTTTAGACGGTTTTTTATGCCCTTGTACATATTGTGACAGTAATGAAGCATTCATTCCTATTTTTTCGGCAAGAAACTTTGCGTTTAGTACTTTGTAATACTTAAAAAATTGCTCGAAATCAATTTCAAAGGCAACCTGTTTTGGCTGTATTGTTTTTTGTTGTTCTTCGAAATAAAAATTCACGGCATCATAGGCGTTATTCATTAATTCTGGAACAGATACCCCTGTAGTGAATATGGGGTAATTTTCGCAAAAAGCAGAAAAACCTGTTTTGGTTTTCTCAACGGTCATGATAATTTTATCGTTTTTAGCCATATCTTATTTTTTTATCCCCGCATCTTTTAAAATTCTTTTTTCACGACCTTTGCCCAACTCCTGACTTCCATGATTCGGAAAAATAATCGTCACTTTTTTAGTTTGGTGGCGCATCTTTATGTGTGAACCTCGTTGCGAAATGGGATACCACCCATCCCTGGTCAGAAGTCGATACATTTGGGAGCATTTCATTTAGAATAATAAACAAATACGTTTCCAAAGGTAAATAATAATTTACTTTTATTTAAGACTCGTTGTGAATTTTGAAAGTAAATTAAACAAACGTTTCAGTATTCGTGATTTTAAGGGGAGTGAAAAATTCGTACCCTGTGTTCCGCATGACTGCCAACAGGCAGGTTTATCGAAATATCGAGAACATTGTCAGTTCTAGTGATTTTCGACTGAAAATCGTATCGAGAACTAATGCAAACACCAATTTCTTATCTCCCTGCCACTTGCCTGGACAGAGAGGGCAGGACATACAGACTCTCAATAATTTTATTGAACTTAGTTATCGATACAAATTTTACTCATTTCAATCGTAAAACTCACTCGAATCGACAGGACTAAATCTTAGAAACAACTGTCACATCACAATATTGACAATCTTATTGGGAACAACAATCACTTTTTTAGGTGTTTTTCCATCCAAATACGATTGGGTACGTTCTTCGTTTAGTACGGCTGCTTCAATTTCCTCCTTGTTCAACGAAGTGGGCAAGACCAGTGTAAAGCGCATCTTACCATTAAAACTTATTGGATACTCCTTGGAATCCTCTTGCAAATATTGCGGATCAGCTTTTGGATACGGCGCAATGGTAATAGAAGTCTCATGACCCAACAATGCCCATAGTTCTTCACAAATATGCGGTGCAAAAGGAGCCAATAATACGGTTAAGGGTTCCAAAACTTCTCTGTTGTTACACTTATGTGCTGTGAGTTCGTTAGTGGCAATCATAAAGGCGCTTACCGAAGTATTCAGCGAAAACTGTTCAATGTCTTGGGTTACCTTTTCTATGGTTTTATGCAGCACTTTTAATGCCTCTTTTGATACTGGTGTATCGTTGAGTTGGAAGTTTTCACCGTCGTGGAAGAGCCTCCAAAACTTGTTTAAAAAACTATAAACCCCCGAGATACCTGCTGTATTCCAAGGTTTAGCCTGTTCAATAGGGCCTAAAAACATCTCATACATACGTAAGGTATCTGCCCCGTATTGATCGCAAATGGCATCTGGGTTGACAACATTATACTTCGATTTCGACATTTTTTCTACTTCACGCCCAACAATGTATTTACCATCTTCTAATTCAAAGCTAGCATCGGCAAAATGGGGTTGCCATTTTTTTACACCCGCAATATCCAGTTCATTATGCGGAGATACCAAAGAAACATCCACATGAATGGGAATGACTTCTTTGCCGCTGCAAAGTCCTTTGGAAAGATAGGTTTGGGTGTCGGCAAGTCGGTAAACAAAAGCACTTTCGCCCAATATCATACCCTGATTGATGAGTTTTTTGGCGTAGTTTTTTACGGGTACAAGACCCAAGTCATACATAAAGTATTGCCAGAATCTAGAATAAAGCAAGTGACCGGTGGCGTGTTCACTACCTCCCAAATATAAATCAACTTCTTTCCAATAGTTCAATGCCTCTTTACTGGCAAAAACCTTGGTATTTTGTGCATCCATATATCGATTAAAATACCACGAGCTACCCGCCCAACCTGGCATGGTGTTCTTTTCCAATGGAAATACATGCTTGTTGTCTATTAAGTCGTTAGAGACAACCTTGTTTTGTTTGGTGTCCCATGCCCAATGTGTTGCATTGCCCAGTGGCGGTGCACCATCTGAGGTGGGTAAATATTTTGAAACCTCTGGTAATTCCAAAGGCAGATAATCATCTGGAATAAGCCTTGGAAGCCCCTCGACAAAATACACAGGAATGGGTTCGCCCCAATAACGCTGACGGCTAAAAACCGCATCGCGCAAGCGATAGGTAGTAGCACCTTCGCCCATGCCTATTGTGCCTAAATGTTCAATGATTTTTTGGGTGGCATCTGCATATGAAAGTCCATCGAGAAAATCTGAGTTCGCAATCACGGTCTTTTCCTTTTCTGAAAAAGCTGCCTCAGTAATATCAACATCTTTAAAAATGTTTTTAATCGGTAGGTCGAAGTGCTTGGCAAAATCAAAGTCGCGTTGATCTCCACAAGGCACGGCCATAACCGCACCGGTTCCATATCCTGCTAAAACATAGTCCCCTATCCAAATGGGTACTTTTTCTTTGGTAACAGGATGGAGGGCATAGGCTCCCGTAAACACGCCAGTTATGCGTGAAACATCGGTCATGCGCTCGCGTTCGCTGCGTTGTGCTGTCTGCGTGACATAGGCAGTAACCGCTTCGCGTTGTGCGGCTGTAGTAATTTCAGCTACCCATTCGTGTTCTGGAGCCAAGGTCAAAAAAGTAACACCAAAAAGGGTATCGGTTCTAGTGGTAAATACTTCTATTTGGCGATCGCTATTTTCTATTGGAAAACGAACGCTTGCACCCACGGATTTGCCAATCCAGTTCCGTTGCATTTCTTTGAGTGGCTCGGGCCAATCAATATCGTTTAGTCCTTTTAGCAGTCGGTCGGCATAGGCAGAAATACGCATGCTCCACTGCTTCATTTTTTTGAGCTCCACCGGGTGGCCGCCTCGTTCAGAAACCCCTTGAATAACCTCGTCATTGGCAAGTACGGTTCCCAAAGCAGGGCACCAATTCACCTCTGTTTCTGCCAAATAGGTTAGGCGATAATAGAGCAGAAATTGCTCTTGTGCAGTTGCGTCCATTTGCTGCCATGCAGCTGCCGTTAGCGATGGCGTTTCCTCATCACAAACAGCATCTAAATCTTGTGTTCCGTGTTTTTCAAGATGTGCAACTAGTGATACTATGTCACGCGCTTTGTCTTGGTTCTTGTCGTACCACGCATCGAAAAGCAATGAAAAAATCCACTGTGTCCAGCGGTAATAAGAGGGGTCTGAGGTGCGCACCTCACGTGACCAATCAAAAGAAAAGCCCATGCGATCGAGCTGTTTGCGATAGCGTTTGATGTTGGTTTCGGTAGTAATGGCTGGGTGTTGACCCGTTTGAATGGCATATTGCTCAGCGGGTAGCCCAAAAGAGTCATAGCCTTGCGGGTGCAAAACGTTAAAACCGCTATGACGTTTGTAGCGCGCAACTATGTCACTTGCGATATAACCCAAGGGATGCCCAACATGAAGACCAGCACCAGATGGATAGGGAAACATATCAAGTATATAGTACTTTGGCTTATCGGATGGTTGTGCAACTTTATAGGTTTCTTTTGTTGCCCAAATCGCCTGCCATTTTTTTTCTATCTCTTGAAAAGGATACCCCATGTGTGCAATTAAGCAACAAAAATAACATTTTAAACACGAGCTTTATTGATAAGAGTGAGATTTGTTCCGTCATATTTTCTATTTTTATGGCATAGAACAACTATGTCTGCAACTCGTATATACAAACGCCGTCTTTTAACCTCTTATCTTTCTGTTGTAAGCAGTACTGCTTTGGTGCTTTTTGTATTAAGCGTTTTGGGCTTTGTCCTGCTCAACAGTCAGTCCATTGCCAATTATTTTAAAGAACAGGTTACCATGACCGTTTTTTTGGATGATGAAACCAAAGAAATGGAACGAGAACAACTGACAACCACCATGCGATTGGCGCCCTTTACCAAATCGGTTCGCTTTGTATCCAAGGAAACTGCTGCCGCAGAGCACAGTGCCACCATTGGTGAAGATTTTATGGATTTTTTAGGCTATAACCCCTTACAAGATGCGCTAGACATTGGACTCAAGGCCGAATTTGTCACTACCGAAGTATTGGATAGTCTAAGCGACGTCATGGAGCAAAAGCCCTTTATTTCTGAAGTGCTATACGACAGACCACTTATTGTTTTACTAAACCAGAACATTGAACGCTTCGGTTTTTGGCTACTCGTTTGTAGTGCTGTCTTTGTGACTATTGCCTTATTGCTCATCAACCACTCTATCAAATTGTCGATTTACAGCAAACGACTGGTGATTCAAACCATGTTATTGGTAGGTGCACGGAAAGGATTTATTCGACATCCCTTTTTGTGGCGTTATATGCTTTTGGGTATCATTAGTGCAGCGCTTGGGCTGGCTGGCTTTGCAGGCCTTTTACGTTTTTTGGTGCGCTTGGCGCCTCAAGTTGACTGGTGGGGGTCCGTTGAGAATATTGCATTGTTGTCGGCAGGTATTCTGCTTTGTTCAGTACTGATAAGTGCCATCAGTGCTTTTTTTGCCACCCAAAGACACCTCAAATTAACCTATGATATTGTGTATTGATATGAAAAACGAAAAAGAGTTTTTATTTGGCAAACGCGCCTACCGCATTATGGGTATAGGCGTTGCACTAATCGTATTAGGTTTTGTACTTATGACGGGTGGAGGCAGCGATGACCCCAACGTATTTAATCCCGAAATGTATAGCCCATTACGCATTCGTGTAGCACCCACATTGGTATTGGCAGGATTTGCGGTTTTGGTGTTGGCTATTTTAGCTACTAAAAAGAAATAATGGGTTTTTGGGAAGCCATTTTATTGGGGGTTGTTCAAGGACTAACCGAATTTTTACCTGTATCATCAAGTGGTCATTTGGCACTGTTTACGGCCATTCTCGGCAACAATCAACTGCCCGCTGAAAATCTCCTTTTTACTATTCTAGTACACGCAGCCACTGCAATTGCAACCATAATTGTTTTTAGAAAAGATATTGTAGCAATCCTTAGTGGAATATTTAAAAAAGATCAGCCCGAAACCCGCACTTTTGTTGGCTATGTTGTGGTATCCATGATACCTGCAGTGGTGATAGGCTTATTCTTTGAAGATCAAATAACAGCACTTTTTGACACAAACTTAGCATTGGTGGGTGCTATGCTGTGTTTAACAGCGGTTTTGCTTTTTTTTACCGACAAGGCATCAAGCAAAAAGCAACCCATCACCTACAACATTGCTTTGCTCATTGGGATTGCGCAAGCGATTGCCATTCTTCCGGGGATATCGAGAAGTGGCGCTACAATTGCCGTTGCCTTACTCATTGGAGTCAGCAGGCCTGAAGCAGCGCGGTTTTCCTTTTTAATGGTTATCCCGCTTATTTTGGGCAGCATGGCCAAATCAATATTAGATCAAGAAGCAACTGCAAATATTAGTTTTGACCTACTACCTATGACTGTAGGGTTTTTGGCTGCCTTAGCCTCAGGAGTTTTGGCTTGTACGTGGATGATTGCACTTGTTAAACGCAGCAAGCTTAGTTATTTTGCTATTTACTGCCTCATCGTTGGCATAACCGCATCTGTAGTTGCATGGATATAATACGCACAAAAGAAGTGTTTTTAGAAGGGCAGCTTTTGCTCATTGACAAGCCCCTTACGTGGACTTCATTTCAAGTGGTAAACAAAATGCGATGGGCCATTCGAAAAGAATTTGATATCAAAAAAATCAAAGTTGGGCACGCCGGCACCTTAGACCCTTTGGCTACAGGATTGATGCTAATATGCACAGGACGCATGACCAAACAAATTGCGCAATTTATGGGAATGCACAAAACCTATACAGGAAGCTTTCGTTTGGGCGCTACAACACCATCTTATGATTTGGAAACCAGCGTCAGCGATCCAAAGCCCACAGACCACATTTCCGCTGCAATGCTAGAAGAAGTGCGTGCTGGTTTTTTGGGAAATATTCAACAAAAACCACCCATATACGCTGCCATAAAAAAAGACGGAAAGCGTTTGTACACCCTGGCCAGAGCTGGAAAAACAATTGAAATCCCATCTAGAGAAGTGCAGATTACCGATTTTGAATTAACAGACGTCAATATGCCAGATGTTAGCTTTTCTGTTAGCTGTAGTAAGGGAACTTACATTCGTTCACTAGCCCACGATTTTGGCCAAAAACTTGGCTGTGGAGCGCATCTTACATCCTTAAAAAGAACTGCTATAGGCAGCTATCCACTATCAGCCGCCTTGACACTTGATGCATTTTTGCATAGTTTAGAAGCAAAATCCTGACTATTGAACCTTATCGCTGTGACTGGTGTTTGGCAAACCCCACTTACATTGCCTATCATGACACGGAATGGGGCGTTCCCATTTACGATGATGTAAAATTGTTTGAAGCCCTACTACTGGAAACATTCCAAGCGGGCTTATCTTGGTGGTCGGTCTTACAGAAGCGCGATAACTTTCGCAAGACCTTTTATGACTTTGACGTGAATCGCATTGCCCAAATGACAACCTATGACGCAGATGGGCTGATGCAAGACAAGGGCATCATCCGCAATCGAGGGAAGATCAATGCAGCCATTTCAAATGCACAGTCCTTTATTAAAGTTCAAAAGGAGGTCGGTTGTTTTAGTGATTTTATGTGGGCCTACACAAATGGGAGCCCTATTCAAAACCATTACACCCAAACAAAAGAATTGCCGCAAACCACTTCGCTTGCAATACAGATGTGCAATGACCTAAAGCAGCGGGGATTTAAATATATTGGAAAGATAACTATGTATGCCCATATGCAAGCCGTTGGTATGGTTAACGATCATGTGGTGGGTTGTTTTAGACACAAAGAGGTATCTACTCTAGGTAATTGAGGAAATCTTTTCGGGAAATCGGCGTTGCGCCCATACTGGCCAAATGTGCAGTGGGCACCTGACAATCAATAAGCTTATAGTTGTTTTTTTTGAGTTCTCG
>MDSV01104026.1_pt1 | contig 22230 bp, 18 predicted proteins | sample 810851 | NCBI WGS metagenome assembly MDSV01 (sample SAMN05326640, study PRJNA326480) | marine metagenome | isolation source: seawater | place: Atlantic Ocean: North East | collected 2012 | reverse complement strand
TCAGAGATGAAAGGGGTTATTTATTAAAAATTCTAGATAAAGGATTTTCATCTTGTATAGAAATTTTTTCAAAAAAAAACTCTATCAGAGCTAATCACTACCACAAAAAAGATGAGCATTTTTGTTACATTTTAAAAGGAGAAATTTTATTTTTCTATAGAAATAGAAAAAAGGGTTCAAAATTAAATTATAAAATTATGAAAAAAGGTGACTTATTTTTTACTACCTACGAACAAGATCATATGGCTTATTTCTTAAAAAATACTCATTTTTTATCTTACAGTAGCAGAAAAAGATCCAAATTTGATTATGAAAATGACTTAGTAAGATTGAATATGGATAAAGAAAAAAAAATTAAAGAAATAATTTCAAAATACAAATAGTGCAAAAAAAGGATTGTATTAGAATCAAACATTGCCGATTATGTAATTCAAAAAAAATTAATATTGTATTTGAGGTTGGAAAAACACCATTAGCAAATTCATATACAAAAAAGAGTATAAGTATAAAATTAAAAAAATATCCTCTTGGTTTAAATTTATGTAATAATTGTGGACACCTTCAATTAACACATTCAATAAAGCCTGAGAAAATGTTTAGTAATTATCTATATAAGACTAATACATCATATAAAAATTTTTTACATTTTAAAAATTATGCCAATGAAATAAAAAAAATTTATAAAAAAAATGGTAAAATATTAGATATCGCATCAAATGATGGGACTTTTTTAAATTTTTTTAATAGAAAAAATTTTTTAAGGGTTGGTATTGACCCAGCAAAAAATTTAAAAAAAATATCTAATGACAAAGGAATAGAACAAATTGATACTTTTTTTACAAAAAAAAATAGTCAAATAATAAAAAAAAAATATCAGCAATTTGATATTATTACAGCAAACCATGTTTGTGCACACGTAGAAAATCTAAATGATTTTTTTCAAGGTGTAAAAAATTTACTCAAATCAGATGGTATTTTTATATTTGAAATTTCTTATAGAGGTTCTGTTTTAAGAAAAAATACATTTGATACAATTTATCATGAGCATCTAGATTATCATGCATTATCTCCACTTAAAAAATTTTTGAAGAAATATAATTTAAAACTTTTTAATTTTAAAATTACAAAAGCTCAAGGCGGATCATTAAGAGTATATGTCTCAAAAAATCCAAAAAAAATAAATACAAAAAAAATTAATGAACAGATTAATAGAGAAAAAAACATCTATAAGTTATTTAATATGATTACTTATAAAAAATTTGAAAAAAAAATAACAGATTGTAAAATTAAACTTCAAAAAATATTAAAAAAACTTGAACAAAAAAAACTTAATGTTGCTGGGTATGGTGCGGCTGCAAAAACTACTACACTTTTGTATTACTTTGAGTTATTTAAAAAGAATCAAATAAAATATATCTTTGACGATAATTCATTAAAACAGGGATTATGTTTGCCTGGCACAACAAAAAAAATTCTAAATCCGAAATATTTAAATTCTAAAAAAATAAATATTTTAATTTTATTTGCATGGAATTATTCTGATATAATTATAAAAAATATAAAAAATAATAAATTAATAAAAAAAAAAAATTTAAAATTTTTAATTCCATTTCCAAAACCCAAAATAATTAGATGAAAATTTATAATGTTGGACTTATTGGCTATGGTAGAATGGGAAAAATCTATGCTAAAGAAATAAATAATAATAAAAGATACAGACTAATAGAAATTCTAAGACATAAAGATATTTTAAAAAACTCTAAAAAAATTAAAAATTTTTTTAAATTAAAGAAAATTGATTTATTAATTATTGCATCTCCAATAAAAACACATTTTAAATACTTGAAACAAGCTTACAGATTAAAGAAAAATATTATTATTGAGAAACCTATAGTTGAGAACAATAGTCAGCTTAAAAAACTAGTCCAACTCAATAAAAAATTCAAAAAAAAAGTTTTAATTCATCACAATGATTTAATTAATATAGAGAAAATAAACTTTATAAACAAAAATGAAGATTTAAAAAAAATAAATAAAATAGAAATGTTTTATGGGAAAAAAGAGAAAATCAACTCTTATAAAAAGCCATTCTTTGATTGGTTACCACACCCATTATCAATTATAATAAATTTTTTTGGAGAACCTAAAAAAATTAAAATATTAAATTATATTAGAAGAATAAAAAAAAAATTAATAATTGAAAAACTTAACTTACTTTTTGATTTTGATAGTTTCCCTATATCTTTAACTTTTTCAAACAGTTTCAGAATTCCATCAAAAAAAATAATTATATATGAAAATGGTAAATATAAAATATATAATGGGTACAAAAAGAATAACCAAAGAAGTATTAAATTTTTATTAGAAAAGTTTTATAAAAAAAATAAAATCAATGATGTTAATCAAAATAAAAAAGTTTACGAACTACTATTTAAAATTGAAAAATTAATACAAAAGAATTTCAATTAAAATATATAATTTAAGAATTTATCTTATTTTTTTAAACGAACGTTGTATTTATTATTTTTAAAATAATTAATAAGTTCATAAAGAACGTATTTAATTATTTTAAAAGGGTTCAAATAAATCAGACGAAACCACTTAATGTTTTCTCTTTTATATAAATTAATAACTTGTATTAATTTTTTAAGTCCAAATCTTCTAAAGCTTAGTAGAAGAAATTCCGTAGCTTTATTATAAAGAAAAGATTTCATTATTATATTTAATTCTAGATGTGATAAATTAGTATTTAAAAATTTTATACGAGATACCCTTGCATGTAATCGTATATCAAATTGATCCTCATTAAAAACTCGTGTTATACTTCCATGTCTTACAATTCTACAATAAATTGCATGATCACATACGTCAAAGATTTTCATAAAATGTCCTATTTGAGTAGATAACATAACGTCTTCAGCTCCAATTGGACCCTCATCAAACCTAATATTATGATTATCTAAAAATTCTTTTTTTATCATTTTTGACCATGGTGAAATAAAATTATATCGTAACATTAGTTCATTTTTTTTACTCTTATCTAATAAATAATTTCTAATTATTTTTTGAAAAGATAAATGTCTGTCAGCAAATTTATCTGTATCAATATATCGACTGGTAGGAGTAAAAAAAATTATTTCATTTTTACTATCAAAATAATTAATTAATGTATTATAAAATCCATCTATGAAATAATCATCACTATCTGCAAAAATTATCCATTTTCCTTTTGCTTTTTGTATTCCTATATTCCTACATAATCCAGAGCTTTTAATTTTATCATTTTGATAAAACTCAAAATTATATTTATTTTTTAATAACTCTATGGCTCTCAAATGAAATAATTCACTTTTATCATCAACAATTATAGTTTGTATATTTTCATCACTTGGTATTGAAGCTAAAAGCTTTTCAATTAATTGAGATTCATTAAAATGTGGTATTACTATCGACAAGATCATTTAGTATCTCTAGGAATAAATTTATCAATATATGTGCTAACTAGTTTAACAGTATTCAAATTTGTACCCATTAACTATTAACCATATATTAAATTAATTTAATATTATATATCCCTTTTTTTTAAATAATAATTTGTAATATTTTTTTTCTTTAGCAAATAATTTATCTAAATATTTCAATTCATAATGATTACTTTTATGCCTATAATTTTTTATAAAATTAAAATTAAATAAAAAATTTTTTATTGTTCGTAAAAAAAATCTAGGTAAATAAAACTTAATTCTTCGAAATAATGGAAATTTATTAAATAATATTTTAAAAAAATAAGGACTATTATTTTTATGCCTAAGAGAATTATTTTTTTTTTTAGTTGAAATCTTTGTATGAAATATTTTTTCTAAAACATTTAAGATTTTATCTTCTTTTACAAGATTAAAATCTATAATATGAAACTTATTTTTTTTTAAACTTTTAAAATAATTAATTCTTTTTTCATAATTAATTAAATCAACAAATAATTTTGTTTTTTTATCATTTACATACCCTTTTAAACTAAGTTGAATGTTTTTATTTCCTCTTATGTAAAAATTATGCCAAGACATTAATGTTTCGGAAGGATCTCTTAATACAACTATAAATTCACAATTTGGAAAAATTTTAATTACTCTATCAATTTTTTTCCTAAAATTTGCAAAAAGTGATGTGAAAAAATCTTCATCAGAAATTATATTTATTTTATTTTTTGATAATTTTTTTTTAATTTTTTTAGCATTACCAATTAAATTATTTTTATGTCTGCAATATTGATGAAAATCTGCGTTATAGAGGTTACTAAATTTGTTGTCATCATGATCTCTTATTATACCTAAAAAATTTATTTTATTATTTTCATGAAAAAAATGCTGTAAAGAACTAGAGGCAGCTTTAGGTGCCCCTATATGAACAAAAGTTTTCATTTAATTTCCTTTTTTTTATTCAATACTTTTAAAAAAATTAATGTCACCTTCACCACAAACCCTATGCCAAATTTCCAAAGTAAGCATCGTCCAAATTACAACATCCAACCTTTTTTTTTTTTCAAAATGCATGTCTACTATTTGTTTAGCATACTTGCCATTTAAATAACCATTAAAAAAACCATTATTATCTTTAATCATATTATTTAAAAGTCTTCTGAGTTTATCCTCTCGAAGCCAATCTGATATATCAGAATTAAAACCAATTTTTTTTTTACTAATTGTTTTATTTGGAACTATTTTTTTTTGTTTGGCCATCAACTTCAAAATAAGTTTTGTACTTTTTGACGTTCTAGAAAATTTATCTTTAAAACTTAGTGAATTTGCAAAATTAACTATATTTTTTGATAAAAATGGCACTCTAATTTCCAAACCACAAAGCATACCAATTCTATCTTGCCTTTGTAATAAAGATTGCATTCTGTATTTCTGAGAAAACATTGTTATTAAATCATTAGTAGAATATTTGTTTACATTTTTTTCCAACCAAATCCACGAAGATGATTTTGATACTCCTTGTTTATCAGAACCACATATATTTTGAATATATTTTACAGCATGTTTTCCCCCTCCGAAGTACAATTCTTCAATAGTAGATTTTTTTGATTTGTTTTTATTTAGAAATTCATAGGCTCTGACCATTCGATTGTATCCAAAAAACAATTCGTCAGATCCTTCACCTGAAAGTAAAACTTTTATTCCATCTTTTGATGCTTGACTAACTATATTCAATAAATCTGCTGTATTTCCAAAGTGTACTGGCTCATCAAAAGACCTTGTTGATTTAATTAAAAAATCAATATAGCTGGAAAAATGATTTTTTTTTGATTTAAAATAAATTTTTTTATTTTTATATTTTTTATTTAAAAAATTTATTAATAAAATTGCATCCTTGAGCTCACTAAGATTTTGATTTTTAACGTCAGAAAAATAACAATTAACATTATTAATATTTTCATTTTTCATCATCAGGCTTAGAATTATTGAAGAGTCTAATCCTCCAGAAATTAAGCTACCAAATGGAACGTCTGATATGCACCTAGAAGATACACTTTCTTCAATAATATAGTTTAATTCCTCTATTTTTTTTTTGTTTAATCTTTCTCTGTTAAAAGTACTTTCTAAGGAAAAATATGAGCTAAATGAAATTGACCCAGTAATTGTAGAAATTTTAACAATACATCCTGGTTCAACTTCATTGATCTGAGAGTAAATAGTTTTAGATCCACTAATTTTATGAGTATAAAAAATCTCATCTATAAAACCAATATTTGGTTTTTTACTAAATTCTTTTATTTTAAAAAAAGATTTCATTTCTGATGAAAAATAAATTTTATTTCCCCTCTTTGCCCAATAAAGTGGTTTTTCTCCCATTGGATCACGCACTAAATAAACTTCTCTTTTTTTTTTACAATACCACGCAAAAGCAAACATACCGTCAATGTGTTTTAGAGTTTTTTTAAGACCCCATAAGTTAAGACTTTTTGCTAAAACTTCAGTATCTGAGTTTCCTATAAAATTAGCACTGACAGATAGTATTTTTTTGAGTTCTTTAAAATTATAAATCATACCATTATAAGCTAATATCGAATTTAAATCTGTGACAGGTTGCTTTGCAGCATTCGTTTTGAGATCAATAATTGATAATCTTCTGTGACCGATTAATACATTGTCTAGTTTTTCAATCCCAAAATCGTCAGGCCCTCTGTGGCTTAAACTGTTTGTTGCTCTAACTATAGAGTCTTTATCAAGCTTTTCACCATTAATAGAAACACAACCAAATATTCCACACATAATTTACTAATTATTTTTTTGATGATTGCTCAATAAATTTTTTAATATACTTACCAGCTAATTTACCAGCATGTAATTTTGTACCCAATAACCACTCATCATCATACCGATCTCTGTAAATTTGTTTATCTTTCCAAATTTTAACCAATTCTTTATAAGGTTTATTTAATATATTTGATAAATTAGCAACCCAATTGTCATCATCTACGTCAACTACAATAAATCCTTTTTCTAAAATTTTTTTACCTTCTTCATTAATGAACCTATGTGTATTTGTATATAAAAACACAATAGGCTTATTTTCACCTAACATCCAAGTTAAAGTGCTGGCTGCTCCTATGTTGCCTAAAATAAAAATATCTCCAACTGAACTCACAAAACGAAAATCATACCTTTCGTTTATAACTTTAATATTCTTAAAACTTTTCGCATAATCAATAATTGGATTTGGATCGATAAAACCTCTCATTGGGTAATCTTTATATATCGCCCTTTTATTTACATTAGATAATAATTTAATCATCTTTTTTTCAAATTCATAATTTAATTTATCTGGTTGTCTCCATTTGTAAGTTGTTTGGTTATTAAATGGCCACACTGATGATGGATAAAATATATTTTTATCCTCACTTAATTTTAGCATTTTATTAACAATCAATCTCTTTAAATAACTAAACCTTTTTTTTTTAGCTTCTTGAGGTGCTGATATAGGATATACTGATGCACCTGGGACTAATTGTTTAAAAAGTTCACTTTCTGAACGATTGAAACATAATGTCATATCAGGAGCTAGGCACTCATAAAAATCAAAATCTTGTTTTCTTCTAAAGTTTATTGAAAAACTATGAGTAACATTAACTATTTTATAACCATTTTGTTGTAACTGCTTAGCAAATATGTGACTATCAAATCCACTGATTGTATTTGTTAATATTGTAGATACTGATTTGTCTAATTTAGAAATATATTTTTCTGTGTATATTTCTTTTTGAGAATAATAATTGATACTCTTTTTATACATCTCAAATAAATTTGCTTTAAAAATTTTGTTCAAAAAATTATTTTCAAAAAATTTATCAAATATATCTCTAAGTTTTTCATCTCCATCACTATCATTATTAAAATTAAACTTAATTTCAGGCATATTGATAACTAAATAACCTAGATCATATAAATATGGTTCAATTTCTCTAGTAATAAAGCTTTTTTTAAAGAGGTAAATTTTTTTTTTATTGTGAGAAATTAAATTAATTTTTTTTAAAAGATTAAAAAAAATAACTTTCTTATCTAAATTGACAAGTGTCAAAATCCAATGACCTAGGGGTAAATGACCTACTTGTATTGTTTCTTTTTTAACTTTATTACATACGAGTTTAACATTTTGTATTTTAGTTAATTCTATTATCCAATAGTAAATATTTGCAAATCTATTTTCTAATCCTTGTAGTACTTCAGGACTATTATATTTATACAATTCATCCTCTGTTATTCCTATTATAATTTCATCATTTGGGTATAATTCAATTAATTTAATAAGTTTTACTGTACAAATAAATAAATTAGTAAAATCCATTTCAACATTTAAAATATTAATATTTCGATTTTTATAATTAGGAAAAAATACATTTATTATTTCTTTATTAATTTCATATCCCTTTTTTCGGATATTATTTATAGTTTCATCAAAATTTTTATCTAATAAAGTATCTAAATAAATTGCATCGTTGAAGTGTTCAACAACGTAAGGAGAGTCGGTATAAACCTCATCATAATTTATTTTATCAATATTCAGTAATTCAGAATTATTTGTTAAAAGAATTTTTTTCACTTAATAATTTCCTGGAATTTAAAATTTTTAAAGTTTTATAAACTAAAAATTAATGAATTGCATATATATTTCTATATAACTCTCAGTATTTTGTGTTTTTTATAAAGGGATTAATTTATTTTAATGTATAAAGTACTATAATGAAAAGAAAATCGTTTGCAGGCATAGAATTAAAAACACATAGCAATGTAAATAAACAAAAATTTAATTTTTCTTCTTCTTACAATAAATCTAAAGATGATAAGAAAATTATATTAGGTATTTTCAAATCATTTAAACAAGTAATAAAAAATTCAAATGATGGAACTGGGGAATGGGATTGGTTACAGAAAAAAAAACAAAATAATTTTATTAAATCTTTAAGTAACTTCAGTATAGATGAAATAACCTATTATTTGACTAATATGTTTAAAACTGAAGCTACTTACGGTTTTACAAGTCCATCTTTTTCAGACTGCATAAAAAATCCAAAATCATTTAAATCTGATATTTTGTGTAATATAGACAGCTGTTTTGAGTTTACAGATATTCAAAATTTAGAGCAACTAGGAACTCAACATGGGAATCCTTATGGTCTATGCGTTAAAAACAGAATTATTTTACCTGATACACCTCGTCATTACTACTTTGGACATAATATTTCACGCTTACTGAAAAAAAAAACATCTAAGCCATTTATTATTGAAATAGGTGGAGGTTACGGAGGATTATGTATGCAAAATTGGAAACAATTCAAAGGAAATTGTACTTTAATAAATATAGATTTGTTTCCTACTCTTATAACCGCAGCATATTATTTAAAAAAAAATAATATACCTATAAATGTGGTATCTATCGAAAATCCTATAATTAAGGATAAATATGTGAATCTAATTTCTGCTAATGATTTAAATATTGTAATAAAAAAAATCAAAAATTGTGATCTAATTTTTAATTCTCGATCACTATGTGAAATGGATAAAAAAACTGTTTCAAATTATTTTAATTTTATTAATTCATGCAAAGTAAATTATTTTTATCATGAAAATTCAAATTTTTTATTATTTCCTAATTCAAAAAGACATATCGAATTAATGAGTGATGATTTCCCTATAAATTTAAAAAAATTTAAATTACTTACGAAATATATATCTCCGTTTACAGGAGGCAGTGGAAGATATAGGGAATATATTTATAAACATAAATAATCCAGAAATAATCACAACATTGATAATAAATCTAATCTTTTAGAATTAGAATTATTTTTTTTTCTAAAAAAAATTAATTTTTTTATTTTATTTGAAGGAAGGATATAATTTTAGATAATTTTTTTTCATTTAAACTTCTATTTTTTTTAGATAGGAGATTAACTAATTTAGAATTGTTTATTTTTTTTTTATCAAAAATTGATTTAGTCACAAAATAATGTAAACCGATTTTAGGTTGGTTTTTATACCATCTAAAATCATGGTTTATACCCTCGATTTGAAATCCTATGCACATATTTTTTATCATATATGATTTATTTTCAGGATAAACTGTTGCTCCCCAAACTTTATTTAAGGACAATTCGTTAAATGCATAATTCAAGATTGCTATTCTTGCTTCATAAACAAAATATTGATTTTTTTTATTTTTTTTAAATGGAGAAATTGTGCCAATTTGTGCAGATCTTATATTGTGATCAATGTCTGATAAGCTTACAACGCCTAAAAAATTATTATCAACTTTATTACAAATTTCTAGTAAAATTCTATTTTGAGATTCTAATTCATTTTGAATCCAGTTCCATTGCATTTCGATAGTTTTGGGTGTCAATGTTGAATTAACTGTTTGTCTAACTATCGAGCTATTAACCCATTCCGTCCATTTTGTTAAATTTTCTCTTGATGGAACCTTTAAATTTAAATTTTCTGTTTCAATAAAAGTCATATTATTAAATTTAAATTATATAATATTTTGTTGTTAAATTAACTTATAAGTTTCTATTGTAAATTTAAAGGAAATACAAATCTCAAATTAAAATTTAGAAGGCTTTTAACTAAGTGAGACGCCTAAAACCAGTGTGACAAACCTCATCTATAAGTAGCTTTTTTATATCACGTCCATTTTCGCACTCTTGAATTAATTTAAATACATTATCAAGTGTTTCGAAATATCCATCAATGACCTCTGGCTTGTGCTCAGTACAAACATAAACTGAATTTCCTGCTAGAAAACCATTGGATAACATTTCTTGTGTAATTAAAGTTTTATATTCAAGTGAATTTTTACTTTCTATATCAAATCCAGTTAAAGCAGCTATTCCTTTGCTAGAGATTTTTAAATCATAATCATTGGCAAGTTTTTTTGTTCTATCTCGTATCTCATTACCTATTTTTGTAATTGTCTCCCAAGACTTTTCACGCTCCATAATTTCTAATGTTTTCAAAGCAGCTGTTGGGCCAATTCTTTCAGTCCAAAATGTACTGCTAATGAAAGTTGATTGTGCCTCCTCCATAATTTCACGTCGACCAATTACTGCAGTGATAGCATAACCATTTCCCATCGCCTTTCCAAACATTGCCATATCTGGCTCGACAGAATATTTTTTATGGAGACCACCAAAAGTTTCACGAAAACCAGATGTACATTCATCAAAAATTAAAACAATATTATTATCTGTTGCAAGCTTTCTTACTTTCTTTAAAAAATCATCTTTGGGTTCCTTGGTTCGCTCTACTTCCATCTTAATTACACCTATTTCATGATTATTTACTAAAGTTTCTAACTCATCAAATTTATTGTAATGAAAAGGAAATACTGTGTTTTGAAGATTTCTGGGCACTCCTTTAGCTTCAAGTCCAGAAAGTAAATGATCGTCTAATACTTTGTTATTGCCCAGATTCGCAGAAAGATACCAATCATGCCATCCATGATAACCGCACACTGCTACTTTATCACGACCAGATGCAGCTCTTGCTAAACGAATTGCAATTGCATTTGCCTCACCACCACTTCGAGCTAATCTTGCCATATCTGCCCATTTATGAAGTTCTACTAATTTTTCGCATAAATAAACTTCCTCTGGACAATTTAAAGTGCTCATGTTACCAGACTGAACTGTATTTAAAACTGCTTGATCAACTTCAGCATTTCCATAACCAAGTATATTTGTACCTATTCCCATGATAGACATATCAATATATTCGTTACCATCAAGATCCCATATTCTGCAGCCCTTTGCTTTGCTAAAATAAGTTGGCCATTGATTTGGGAGAAACATTTCGGGTCTTTTAGACAACAACATGTTTCCTCCAGGAATAATTCGCTTCGCTCTTTTCCAAAGTTTTTGACCTGTTTTCATAATTTCACCTTGATTACGTTGAATACTAGAATTAGTAGCAAATAACTCTGGTTGTTCATTGTATAATTTGAGTACCTCTTTCCAACTAAAAAATATGTTAGTGTTAAAATATTTAAATACATTAGAAATTACATCAAAATCTTCTGGGTCGTCAACAGTCCAGCGTAATTCAGAAAGATTTTGATTATTAGAATGGTTAATTTTAGAAAAAACATCGGTCTCTTTAATATAAGAAGTTACGTGTTCTCGATGTGAAAATTTAGTAGACTCGTTAGCTGCCTTTTTTAATGCACCGAATTTAAATACCTCAATATCAAGACCATCAGGAAAAGTTGGAGAAATTGTGTTTGAATAATAATCAACATTAAACTCCTTAAAATTATGAATACATTCATCAACTAAAACAGGATCAACCAATGGACAGTCACCTGTTATCCTAACTACAGCATCTGCCTTACTTTGTTTTGCAGCTTGTAAATATCTATCAAGCACATCAAGCTCACTACCTTGTGTGCAATCAAAACCTAGATTCTGAACATGATTTATAAGATTTTTATTTCTAATATCTTTTGAGGTTGCTAAAACAATTTTGTTAATATTTTTTGAATTATTTAAACGTTTTAAAAGTATCTCAATCATTGGAATACCATTAATTAATTTCATGACTTTATTGGGAAGCCTGACAGAACCTGTGCGAGCTTGTACAATGGCTACGATTTTCATAATTTATACCAATTGCTAGGATTAATTAACATGTGATCATTTGAAATCATAAATGACCAATCAGTTTGTTCTACTTTAGATTTAGATTTCTTAATAATGTCTTTTAATTGATAAGCGTTATCTACACCAACTATAATATGATCAATTTCAGGTAATGAAAATATATATGATAAACATACTTCAGTAGGATTGAGATTATTTTTTTTTAACTCTGATGACCATTTATGCCAAATTCTAGACCATTTATTAAAATAATTTGGAATTGAATCGTTTGACATGAGAAGTAGCCCCTGAAGAAATACTGATCGAGTATGAATCTCAACTTCTTCAGAATTTAATTTTGATAACCAGCCACTTGTTATTAGACGTCTATCCATAACATTAAGTGGAGCTTGGACAATATCAACTCTCATAAGATTAAATATTTTTTCACATTCTGAAGGATCGTAAATAGATATGCCTATTTTTTTAACTAAACCATCGCTCTTCATTTTATTTAACGAACGAATTAATTTTTTTCCGTTACTATCCAAAAGATTTTTAGTTTTATGTATTAATAGTCCATAAAGAGAATTAATTCTTAGACGTTTAATTGAACTTTTTACATTTTTCTCTACCCATGTATCAACATCAAAATTACCTTTAGGAAAATCAGGTAACTTTGAAACAAATTTAAAATCATTTATTCCTATATCTCCTATAACTTTTTCACTGTCACCATATGAAATTGCAGTATCGATTAGTTCAATATTGGAATTTTTTGCTAGTTCTAGAATTTTTTTTACCTCTTCATATTTTACTTTTCCATTTTTGTTGGAAACACCATAATTTAAACCAAACTGAACTGTACCTAAAGATAATTTACTCATTTAATTTTTTAAATTCTTAATATATTTTTAAACAATTTAAATGAAACTTTCTTATAACTATAAATAAATTTATTCAAATTTCTTTTTTACCTAATTTATACTTAAATAAAATTATTAAATTTTAATTTTATATAAAATTAATTTAAGTAATATTTTAAATTCCTTCAAGGTTATACTTAGCAAACCACCAACTTTTGATTTTCCAATTCTTTTTTTTGTAATAATTGGCCTGTTTATAATTTTAACATTATCTTTCGCCAACTTAAGCAGAAAATCTATCAAAAACAAATGTTTAATTCCTTTGAAATTTTTTTCCTTTAGTAATTTCGTTCTATAAACTTTAAATCCACTTAAAGGGTCTTTAAATCCATATAAATTTTGTGAAAAAAAGGAAATTAAATTTTCTAAGACTCTATTCTTAATTTTTCGATTACAAATAACAATATCATAATTCATCTTAATTTTTAAAATTTTATTCAAATCAGAAATTTGATGCTGACCGTCACCATCAAATGTAATTAAAAACTGACAATCTTTTTTAAATTTTTTAATTCCATTAAGTAAGTTTGTTTCATATCCTAGGTTTATTTTGTTTTTTTTATATTTAATATTATTTTTTATAAGCCATTGCTCAGTATTGTCAGTAGAACAATCATCTAAAACATACAATGGTACTAATTTATTAATTTTCTTTACAAATTTTTTTAAATTATTTAATTCATTATAAGCAGGAATTAATATTAAAAACTTACTTTTTCTAACTTTATACATTCACCTTTTTTAATATTTTTTTTTGCTTTTTTGTTTTTTAACCACGCAAATCTATTAGCTGGTAAATGATTTTTTAAAGCTGGTCTAAGAACAGTTATATTATTTTTAAATATTTGATTTTTTTTAATATCATTTCTTGCATAAATAGACCTTTTTTGAACTAAAGAACTTTGAATTTCATTTTTCTCAATTTTTTTTATACCATCTCCAAGTGTTTTTTCTAAAATTCTCGTATCGTCTACCATAGCCTTCCAAGTTGTATAATTCATTGAAAATGCATGATCAGGACCTGTTCTATTATTATCATCTGTAAAATGTTTTTCTACTACCCTTGCGCCTAATGCAACTGCACCTAAAACTGTCACATGACCATGAGTGTGATCACTTAAGCCTAAAATTACATTATCCCCAAAAATCTTTTTGTAAGATTTAAGTACATTTAAATTTATAAAATTATAGTTTTCGGAACTATTTGTATAATTAGTGTTGCACTGCATTAACACTATTTTTTTATTATTTTTTTTAATTGTACTCATTGCTTGTTTAACTTCATTCAGTGTGGCTGCTCCTGTGGCAAGTATAACTGGAAGTTTTTTTTTTGATATTTTTTTTATAATTTCTAACCATGTTATATCTCCCGAACCAATTTTGTATGCACTAATATACCTTCCTACTTGATCAACATAATCAAGGTCATATGGAGAAGTTAAAAAATCTATTTTACTTTTTTTACATTCTTTTTTTAATTCTTTTGTCCAATTAAAGTTAATACTTGCATCTTTATAAACATCGTAAACACTTTTTTTCCATTTGGATTGATGTGTAATTTTTCCAATTTTTTCAAATCCATTCTTGCTTACAATTGTTTTTGCTTTAAAATGTTGAAATTTTGCACCATTAGCTCCAGCTTTTGCACATAATCTAATAAGTTTTTTTGCTCGATTAAGATTACCATCATGATTTGCTGCAATATCTGCAATAAAATAAACTGGTGAGTTTTTCGATATATTTTTATTCCCTATCTTAAATCTCATAACTATAAATATTTTTTTGCCTCATTATTAATTTCATTTTTTATCAGTGGCAATCTAATTCTAAATTTTTTTTCAAATTTACTTACATTCATAAACATATTATTTGATCTTTTAACTTTTAGCAATTCATTTACATTTATAAGTTTATAATTATCATTTATAACTCCTATCTTTTTTGCAAAAGATAAAGCAAAATGACTTTTTAAAATTCCATCTCTCGAACCTAAGTTATAAATTCCACTATAAGAGTATTTTTTTTTGATTATTATAGATGAAATTATTTTAGCAATAGAGTTAATTCTTAAAGCATTAAAAAAAACATCATTAAATAAGTGAAACTTTTTTCTTTTTTTAAAATTATAAAAAATCCAATCCGAATAAGTCTTGTTATTATTAGATTTTCCAAAAAAGTTAGTTCTAAAGACTAGTCCATTATTTTTTAAACATTCTATCTCTGACATTCTTTTATGAATACAATAATTATTAATTAAATAAATTTTAGAAACTTCCTTGCTAGGTTTATTCTGTATCCCGTTATAAAGTTGATCTGTAGAAAAATGAATGAAATTAAAATGTAATTTTTTTTTTTCTTTTAATTTAAAAATTTCTTTAACGAGTCCAAAATTAATCTTCCTTGAAAGCAATTTGTTCCTTTGACATTTTTCAATATTTGTATAAGCAATACAATTTATTATTAGATTTGGACTTATTGAAAGAATAAATTTCCCTAATTTTTTTTTAGATAGAAAATCTACTTTTCTTTCTCTTAATCCTGAATGAAATAACTGAATATTATTAATCTTTTTAATTTCTTTATATAATTGTTTTCCCAAGACACCTGATGAACCTAAAACTAATATTTTAAACATTTTTGATTTTTATTTGCTATATATTCTATTTATAAAAAAATATTTTAAAATTTAATTCTATATATTGCCGATATATTTTTTATTTATCTCAATCCATGTTCTAAGCTCTAATTTTGTCATCCATTCAGAATTATTATCACTTCTATAAATAAAACCTTTCGGAACTTTTTTTCCTTTTTTTATTCGCAACCTGTCTTTACCCCAATTGTTAATTTGTGGTAAAATTTTATAATAGTTAGAATATTCATATGTTGAGTAACTATCTTCAGTACTAATCATTTGCTCATGTAATTTCTCACCTGGGCGTATACCAATAATTTTATGTTTCGCTTTTGGCGCAATAACTTTAGCAATATCAATAACTTTCATTGAAGGAATTTTTTTAACATAAATCTCACCCCCCACCATATCTTTAAAGGCGTGCCATACTAAATCTACACCTTGATCAAGAGAAATCATAAATCTAGTCATATCCTCATTAGTGATAGGTAATTCATCCTTATTTTTTAGTGACATAAAAAAAGGTATGACCGAACCTCTTGAACCCATAACATTCCCGTATCTTACAACTGCAAAGCACGTTTTATGACCTCTTGCGTAGGTTGAATTACTTGCAACAAATAATTTATCTGATGCCAATTTAGTTGCACCATAAAGATTAATTGGGCTCGATGCTTTATCGGTTGAAAGTGCAATTACTTTTTTTACATTTTGATCAATACATGCATCAATTAAGTTCATTGCACCATTTACATTGGTCTTAATACACTCAAATGGATTATACTCTGCAGTAGGAACAATTTTAGTTGCTGCTGCATGCACCACAAAGTCTACACCTTGTAGGGCACGATAAAGGCGATCTTTATCACGAACATCTCCAATAAAAAAACGAATTCTTCGATCATCTTTAAATTGTTTTGCCATATTCCATTGTTTCATCTCATCACGTGAAAAAATTATTAAACGTTTGGGATTATATTTCTTTAATGTGAGTTCAACAAATTTATGACCGAATGATCCCGTACCACCAGTAATTAATATAGAGGAATTATTAAACATTTTTTTAATTATTGATTTTAGCATTTATGCGAAAATTTTCATTAACTTTCATTAATTCTTCAAATGTTCCTTCATTTTTAATTTCTCCTTTATCAAATAAGTAGATTTTATCACACTTTCTTACTGTGTTTAAACGATGAGCAATTAAAATAATAGTTATATTTTTACTTAGATTATTGACTGCTTCCATTACTGCTTGCTCGGTAAGATTATCCAATGCATTCGTAGCCTCATCAAGAATTAAGACTTTTGGATTATGATATAATGCTCTAGCAATTCCAATACGTTGACGCTGTCCTCCTGACAATCTAACCCCTCTCTCTCCAATCGTAGTTTGATATTGCTTAGGTAATTCATCTAAAATAAAATTATGCAAATTTGCGATTTTAGAGGCTTTTTCAACAGCTTCGTGATTAATTTCTTTTGGATCTATCCCAAACGCAATGTTAGCTGCAACAGAATTATCAGAAAGATAAATATACTGAGGTACATAGCCTATTGATTTTTGCCAAACTCTAGAATTTTGCTTAGTAATAGTTTTTTCATCTACTTTTAAATTGCCTTTTTGAGGTTCAAGCAACCCAAGAATTATATCAACTGTTGTTGTTTTTCCACTACCAGTAGCTCCAACTAATCCGATAGTACTATTAACAGGTATACTTAAATTAATATTTTTTAATGCTTTTCGTGATGCTTTGGGGTAGCTATAATGTATATTTTCTAAAATGATTTTATTTTTAAGGGGCACAACCCCTTGATCATTATTTGAATCTAAAATTTTCAAATTAATAAAATCATCATGGATCTTATTTACTGAAGGGATAATAAAATTAAATTTTGAAAGAGATCCATATATTTGTTGTAAAGCTGGCATTAATCTATAACCAGCAAAAGCATACAAACTGATGACAGGTAAAGCACTATTTAGACTCCCTGTCTGTTTCATTTGATAAAGTATTAATAGCATAATGCCACCAAAAGCTACTATTTCTAGCGCAAATCGAGGAAGTTGTTGTATAACAGATGAAGATGCAGTGGTTTTGGCAATAGTTCGAGCAGGATCAGAAAAAAGTTTGACATAAATTTTCTCTAAACCTGCCATTTTAATTTCTTTGACTGCACCAAAAGCTTCACTAATTGACTTGAATAAAAATTCTTGTTTTTTGAAACGCTCTTCACCTAAGCGACTTACATAAGTACTTGTAAGTTTATAAATTAATAAATAGGACATACCTAGAGAAAAACCGACTATAAGAGCAATTTTTGGACTGGCTAAAATTAATAGAACTAAAAGTGCAAATGCGACGGCACTTTTAGCAATCAACTCTAATAAAGTACTAACACCATTACCTATAACAATACCTGTTTCAGCTAAAATAGTCTTACTAAAATCAGCACTATTACGAGTTAAAAACCAACTATATGATTGACTTAAATATCTTTCTAATAGGCGTTTACTGAGATTATATTGAAGAATTTGAACAAAACGTATTTGTACATAAGCCGTAAGAGCTTTAAAAATAAGGGATGTAACCAAGAGTACAAATACTAGAATACCAAGAGCAAATAAAAAATCTTGATTATTTTCAATTCCAAATATGATTGAAGCTTTAAATATTTTATTTAAAACCAAGTTTGTCTCTATGATGCCTGGATTTGTAAGCACAGTCACAAAAGGTAATATTGATGCTACGCCAATCATTTCTAATATTGCCATAAATAAAATTAAGATCAGCAACAGGATAGCTTGATAACGCTCTTTAGGTACAAGTAAATTTAAAATTTTTTTAGAAAATCCCATAAAATATTAATGGCTATTGTTAAATTTTATTAATTAAGTATTTACGATACACTAAATCATGCCTATATATACAAAAAATTTAAATTGTAATTTAATTTTTTAATAATTTTAATATAAAGTTTCTAAATTCTTTATTATTTTTGTCAAAATATAATTGATCTTTTATAAGATTATAATGTTTTGTATTCCAATTACTTTGACTACAATTATTCACATTTTTTAAAATTCTTTTTACCTCATCATAAGTAATATTCTTTGTAGAAAAAAATTTAAATTTTTTATTATAAGGAGCAGGCCACCCAAAATGAACTTTGCTTCCATTAAAATAATTTGGGGTAAAAATTGCAACTTTTTTTTTTCTTGCTATTGCTTCATATCCCATAGTTGAAAGGGTAAATATTATATTTTCAAATTTATCTATTAATTCATACTTTTTTTTCCATTTATCTATTTGATAAAGCACACAGTTAGACTGAAAAATTTTTTTATAAAAATTAATTTCATCTTGTAAAAGTAGATTTTTTTTTGATCTTCTAAGAAGAATATGAATTTTTTTATTTGAATTAGATAAATATAAATTTACAAGACTTAATAATTTAATGTGAAAGTTTACTTCTTTTTTGTTATCAAATATTTGAGATATAAATAAAAATTGTTTATTAAATTTGGTTTTGCCAATGTTAACACTATTATTTCTAAAATGTCCTAAAGTGTGAAATTGAGAGTTTATTATTTTTTTATATTTTGGGATATAATGTTTATTTAATACAAAAAAATAATCACCCTGTAATTTTCTAGGCCATAACTTTTTTTTTATTTTAAACCAATAATTAAAACGCTGTCCATTCATGATTGAAACAAAGTATATGTTTTTAAAACTATTTTTTAATTCATACATTTGAAACCTAGCATCATTGAAGGTAATAATAACTTTAGGTGAGGTAAATTGTATAAAGTTCTTACAGTAAGTTTTAAATGTAAAATCAAAAAAAATAATTTGTTTTATGTAAATCCAAAAAAAAAGTTTTTTTTTTCGTACTTCAAGAATATTAAAATTCTTTTTTATTATGTCTCTTAGAACCAATGAATGCACTTCATCAAAAAGAAGTAATTTATTTTTTTTTGGAAGATCAAAACGAAACTTTATATTTAATATTGGTTTAAAATTATTGATAATTTTTTTATACATTACTTTCAGAATTTTTTATATTTTAGATTAGGTCTCAAAACAACTTTTCACCTCAAATTTATATTTTTAAATGAATATTCAATATCTATTTTAAATATTATAACTAACAAGTATTTAAAATATTTAGTTTAAAAATTTGTCACACGATTTGTTTTTTATGTACCTCTTTTTTTTATAAATAAACTATACTTTTATTTATTGAGGATATTAAATAATTTATTCATCTTTCTGTCATCAAGATATGAAATCAAAATGAAATCATATTATTATAAAATTTTATAAATAATATATCTGAATTCCAAATAATGTATTTTATCAATAAATAATATATTTCATCAAAAAGAGTATTTTATTTTTTTTTTGATAACAGTGAATCTTCTACCTTTTCCAAAATAAAATGACCAAGAAAGATATGGCACTCTTGTATTCTTGCAGTATTGTTTGATGGAATAATTAATGATTTAGTTGCTAATCTTTTAGCTTTACCCCCACCTTTACCCAAAAAACAAACTGAATAAATTTTTGACTTTTTAGCTTCTTTCAAAACCTTATGGATATTTTTAGAATTTCCAGAAGTTGAAATACATAATAAAATATCATTTTTTTTTGCTAATGCTTGGAATGGTCTTAAAAAAATATCGTCAAAACTATAATCATTTCCGCATGCTGTTAATGTAGAAGTATCTTGTGCTAAAGTTAAGGCTGGTATTGGATTTCTATTAATATGAGGTCTTAGCCTTACAATAAATTCAGCGGCTAAATGTTGGGCGTCAGCTGCTGAACCGCCATTACCACAAAATAACAATTTTCCACCCTTTTTTAATTTTTTTTTAATATTCTCAATTACATAATTAATATCTTTTGACATTTTTAACATATCTTGATGAATATTGATATTTTCTTCCAAGTGACTTTTAAGCTCAATTTCAATCTTTGACATAATTTAACTTTTAATGTGAGCTCTTAGCTTTTCAGCTATTGGAATTTCCTCTTCTAAAATTTTACCAAGTGATGGTTCACCAAGAGCAATTAAAATCTTATCAATGCTACCTGTAAGATCTTTCATTCCTGATAATTCTAAAGATGCTGATTGATCAGATCCATACATTGTTCTATCTAAAGTAATGTGTCTCTCAAGAGAGGAAATACCTAGCATTGCTGCGGCTACAGATACAAGAACTCCATTTTCATGACCACTATAACCAACATTACAATTATATTTTTTTTTTAATTGATTAATTGTAACTAAATTAGCATCTTCAGTTTTCATCGGGTAAGTTGAAACGCAGTGCATTAATTCAAATGGACAATTATTTTTTTTAAAAATGCTAACAGCACTATCAATATCTTTTTCTGATGACATTCCTGTAGAAATGAAAGTATGTTTGTTTCTTTTTGCAACTTCATTTAAAAAAATATGATCAACTATCATGGCTGACGCAATTTTATGATATTTTAAACTATAGTTATCTAAAAATTCTAAACTTTTAACGTCCCAAGCCGATGCAAACCAGTCAATTTTAACTTCTTTGCAATATTTTTCTATTTCATCATATTCAGGTTTTTCAAATTCGAGACCCATTTTTTGCTCTCTAGTTGTGTTACCCCATGGACTTTCTCTTGGTGTATCAAGAGTTTTTTGATCATAAACAATGCTAATTGTTCTTTTCTGAAACTTAACTGCATCAAAACCAGTATCTTTTGCAATATCGATAAGTTTTTTAGCAACCTCTAAACTTCCGTTGTGATTTATACCAATTTCTGCAATTAAATATGGTTTTTTCATATAATTATTTATTTATTTATTTATTTTAATATTACTTTTATAGTCTAAAATTAAGCTTAAATACATGAAAAAAGTCTCATTCAATTTAAAAAATAAAAATATTATAATTACTGGTGGTAATGGTTTTTTGGGTAGTCAGATTATTGATGCTTTACTAAAAGAAGAAGCTAATGTTTTCGTAATTGATATAAAAAAATCAAAAAAAAAATCAATTAAATATTTCAACTCTAATATTACAAATGAAAATGAACTAAGAAAGATACTAAAATTTTTTATAAAAAAAAAAATTAAAATTGATGTTTTAATAAATAATGCGGCAATTGACTATATTCCTAATAAAATGAAAAAGAATTACCTTAAATTAGAAAATTTTTCAAATGACTTTTGGGATAAAGATCTTTTAGTAAGTTTAAAAGGAAGTTATCTATGTACTAAAGTATTTGGTTCATATATGTCAAAATTTAGAAGAGGGGTAATTTTGAATGTATCATCAGATTTAGGAATTATTGCACCAGATCAAAGAATATATAAAAAAAGTAACTTTACTAAACCAGTAACCTATTCAGTTGTAAAGCATGGTATTATTGGTCTTACTAAATATACAGCATCTTACTGGGGTAAGAAAAATATTAGATGTAATGCTATTGCTCCTGGGGGAATTTTAAATAATCAAGATAGTTCATTTGTTAAAAAAATAAATCAAT
>MDSV01153503.1_pt1 | contig 22238 bp, 19 predicted proteins | sample 810851 | NCBI WGS metagenome assembly MDSV01 (sample SAMN05326640, study PRJNA326480) | marine metagenome | isolation source: seawater | place: Atlantic Ocean: North East | collected 2012 | reverse complement strand
GTAGCTCAGGGGTAGAGCGCAACCTTGCCAAGGTTGAAGTCGAGGGTTCGAATCCCTTCGCCCGCTCCAAATTTTAACCCCACCTTTAAATTTTAAAATTCATTTGCAATGTACCTTCAATTCACTATCAAAAATAATGGATTTTAATTTTCAATCAATTTTTTAATTCAAATGTTTTAATCTTCATAAATGATTGTACTACAAACAAATCATCCAACTAATTTAGAAATTACACATCATTTTGCTAATGGGTGTAAAGCAAATATGATTAATGTTAGTGATTACAATTATGATGATAAAGATATAATTGCAAGTTACGGTATCTTAAGGGGAACTGGTGAATTGTTTAAAAAAGCAAAAAACTTTTATTATATTGATCATGGATATTTAGGCGCAAGCAAAAGGTCTTTTAAAAAAGGATCAACTATAATTAATGATTTAGATGGTTACTTTAGGGTTGTTCATAATGATTTTATAGGTTTTAATGTAAGAAAATTTGACTTCAAAAGATTAGAAAAACTCAATCTTAGCTTAAGAAAAATAAGAACAAGCGGGGAATATATAATTCTTTCTGAGCCATCACAGTATATTACTAGTTTTTTTAATTTAAATAATTGGGTTAAAGAAACAATATCTAATATAAAAAAACACACAGACAGAAAAATTTTTTTGCATAGCAAATCTTCTCCAATACCACTTGATTTGTTACTTGAGAAAGCCTGGGCATTTGTTAGCTTTCAATCAACAGCAGGCTTTAAAGCAATGACAAAGGGTGTCCCAGCTCATTTTACATATGATAGTCTTAAGAATATCAATCCTATAGAAGATATTGAGTTTGGAAAAATTGATCCAAACATATTTAAGGTTTTATCTTATAATCAATGGACGCTGAAAGAATTTAGTTCTGGAGAGGCATGGGAGCACATATCTAAAATCTAAATAATTTTTTAGACTTATAGATAGTGCTTAATAATTAATGGTGATGTTTCATATGATCTATTTTATGATATAATAAATAATGAAAACCCCTCAATTGTTTTTTAAACAACTTATACAATCATATGAAAGGGGTTCTTATGATGAGACTGAGAAGTTAGCAAAAATTATTATAAAACAATTTCCAAATAACCAATTTGCTTGGAAGGTTTTAGGAGCAGTACTTGTAAAGAAAGGCAAGGCATCAGAAGCAGAATTACCCAATAAAAAATCTGTGGAGTTAGCACCTCAAGATGCACAAGCACATTATAATCTAGGCATTAATTACAAAGAATTGGGAAAACTAGATGAGGCAGTAAAAAGTTATAAAGAGGCTATAGTTTTAAAACCTGACTATGCGGAAGCTTACAATAATTTAGGCAACACTCAACAAGAATTAGGAATGCTTCAAGATGCAAAAATAAATTATAAGAAAGCAATTAGTTTAAGACCGGATTATGCGGATGCAAATTATAACTTAGGTATAATTTTGCATGATTTAGGCAGGCTAGATGAGGCAGTAAAAAGTTATAAAGAGGCTATAGTGTTAAAGCCTGACTATGCTGAAGCTTATAACAACTTAGGAACAACCCATCAAGAATTAGGAAAAATAGATGAGGCGGAAGAATTTTATAAAAAAGCAGTAAAGGTCAATCCATTTCTTGAGGATGCTCATCTAAACTTATGTGAGTTGATGGAAAAACTTAATAGATTAGAAGAAGGTCTACAGATTTTAAAAAATGCTAAGAAAAAAATTATCAATAAAGTGTCAGATTTATATTTATATAAATCTCTAATATTATATCGCCAAAAAGAGATAAAATCTTCTTATAAAATTCTTAAAAAAATTAAAATAGAAAAATTATCAAATAAAAGAAAGGTTGTTTATTATAACTTAAGCGGTAATTTATTAAATGATAAAAAAGACTTTAAAGGTGCTTTCAAATCATTTAATTTTATGAATAATGAAATAAAACGTTCAGAAAATTATAAGATACAAAAAAGAGATGAGTATTTTAACGAGATTAAAGAAAATGTTTCTGAATTAAAAAATTTTAGTTTAAAAATTAAAAAAAACAAATTAATCAAACCAAGCTCAACACAACCTACTTTCTTAATAGGTTTTCCCAGATCAGGAACAACTCTTCTTGATACAATTTTAAGATCACATTCTAAAATAGATGTTTTTGAAGAAAAACCTATGATTGAAAAAATTATAAAGTCCTTCGCAGGTAAGATTAAAATATCCACAATAGAAAATATTAATAATAAAACACTAACAAAAATGAAAACAATTTATTTTGAAGAGTTAAGAAAGCATACAGACAAAAAAGCAAAACAAATTTTAATTGATAAACTTCCTCTCAACATATTACACGCTCCCTTAATTAATAAAATATTTCCTCAGGCAAAGTTTATTCTAGTTCTGAGACACCCACTTGATTGTATTCTTAGTTGTTGGATGCAAAACTTTAAATTAAATCGTGCTATGGCTAATATGTGCGATTTAGATAGAATTGTTGAGTTATATTCTACAACAATGGAACTTTTTTATTACAGTAAAAAAATATATTCTTTAAAGGTTCATGAAATCCGCTACGAAGATTTAATAAATGATTTTGAGAGTCGGGTTTCAGACACCCTTAGCTTTTTAAATCTAAAATGGGAAAATAATCTAAAAAATTATCAAAAAACAGCCTCAGAAAGAGAATTCATTGACACCCCAAGTTATTCGCAAGTCGTTAAACCAATTTATAATTCTTCAACCTATCGTTGGAAAAACTATGAAAAATTTTTAAACTCTTACAAACCTAAGTTAATGCCATGGTTCGATAAGTTTGATTATTTAGGTTGATTATTAAAAGAATGATTTAATTTATTTTTCACATTTATATGTTCTTTAAATTTATTTTAATAATCTTTTTGGAATAAGAGAAATATTAAAACTAATTACAATTCTATCTTCTGCCGAACTGCTTGGTTGAACAGAGTGATCAAGATAGCTAGGAAATAACACAAGCATACCAGTTTTTGGTGTAATTGATTTTACTTGTGCATTTAATTCATTGACATGAGAGTTTTCAGGGTGTGAAAAAGTAAATGCATTTCTCGGATCATAAAAAACTATATCACCTGAATCATGGTCTGCACTTACATAATAAGCAGCACTTAAATCACTATTTCCATGGTGGTGTCTTTCATTAAAAGATTCTTTTTTATTTATTATTGACCACATACTTGTGATTTTAACAATTTGATTGTCCGTATCCCAACCCATATCAATGGTTGCCTGTCTTATTTTAGAGCTTAGTGATTCCAAAAATTTTTTTAATGATTCATTCTGAAGGTCAAATTGCTTAGAATGCCAACCCTTCACATTACTTTTAGTTTTTCCAGCAGGATCATCATTTTTCTCTTTATAAATAAAATCTGTTAATTCCTTATTTATTGTTTCAAAATTTTCAATTTCACTTATCCATACAGGTGTTGAGAAAAATAGATGCATTATTTTAAATTAAAGTAAAAATTGAAAAGTTGAAAGTTAATTTTAAATTTTAATCTAATTAGTTTAAATTTAGGCCAATAATGGGTATTATAATTATATAATTAAAATTTATATACTTTTTAAATAATCACAATTAAACGTATAAATAACTTAATTATATTAAAACTTCTTATTTATAAGTAAAAATATGAGTAATAATTATGAAGAGATACTAAAATCTGGTCTTATAAAAGTCGGTCAAAAAAAATATATTGAAAGTAAAGAGAGCTTTTTAGAATTAATAGAAATTAATGATAAAAGATATGAAGGTTATCTTAATTTATCGAACATATTAGTTCTAGAAAACAAACAAAAAGAAGCCAAAAAAGTTTTAATAAACTACCTTAAAGATATTGCTTTTAATTCTGAGATTGTAAATGGTTTAGCAATAATACTCTTTAATTCTAATCAGTATGATGATTTGAGCAAACATATTGAATTATATATAAATAAAAATGACAATCATCTACTAAACTATCTAAAAGGTTTTTGTTTAAACCATATTAATAAACCAATTGAAGCTGAAAACTTCTTAAAAAAATCTATTGTATTAAACTCTTCTTTTTGGCCTCCATACGAATTACTATTTAATATTTATGATTTAAGAAGCAAATTAGCAGAAATGAAAGATTTGTTAAATTCTTCAAAAAAATTATTCATTAATAATTTTAAATTTGAATATTTTGAAGCACTTTATAATTACAGAATATCTAAATATGAAAAATGTTATGAAATATTAAACAGAAAAAAAATATCTGATCTAATAGAGAAAAATAAGGACCATTCATTTCTTTCCGATTATTATAATTTACTGAGTAAAAATTTTGAAAAATTAATGAACTATCAAAAATGTCTTGAATACGCCTTAAAACGAAACAAGTCACTAATTAACATAGAAAGCAATAAGGGTTTTAAAAAAAAAGAGCTTTTGGACACTATTGATGCATATAAAAATTTTTATACTAAAAATTCAAAATCAAGCTTTATAGCAAAAGACCAGGGCCTGTATCATTCAAACCTTACTTTTTTAATAGGTTTTCCACGTTCTGGAACCACTTTACTTGATACAATATTAAGAAGTCATTCAAAAACTATGGTCATAGAAGAAAAACCTTATTTGCTAAACATAAGACATAATTTTTTTAAAAAAAACCATATATCGAGTCTTTTAAAATTAGACGAAAAAAATAAAATTAAAATGCAGGAAAAATATTTTGATTCTATAAACTATGATCCAAAAAAAATTATAATTGATAAATTTCCTTTAAATTTAATTGAGCTTGGATTTATAAAAACAATATTTCCAAATTCTAAAATAATTTTGGCAATTAGACATCCTTTAGATTGTATTTTGAGTTGCGTGCTAACAGCATTTAAAATGAATGAAGCAATGTTAAATTTTGAAAACCTTCAAACGACTTCTTTTTTTTATAATAAGACATTTAGCCTGCTAACAAGGTATATAGATTTTTTCACTATAAATTTATATCAAATTAAATATGAAAATGTTGTTCTAGACTTTAATAATGAAATTAATAAATTATTAAATTTTTTAGAGCTAAATTTTGAAAATTCTTTAACAAAATTTTATGATACTGCAAAAAAAAGGGAAAAAATCCATACACCAAGCTATGATCAGGTTATTAAACCACTTTACTCAAATTCTATTAATAGGCATTTAAATTTTAAAGATATAGAAACTATTATTCCTGAAATAGAAAAGTGGATTTATTATTATTCTTATGAAAATCCTATTTCTTAGTTTTTAATTTAATGTATTTTCGAGTTAATTCTAAATTTTCAATTATTCTTTGATTTTGTTTTTTATAATTTTTTCTACCGCTCACTGTCTCAGGAAATTTTCTAATAAATTTTAAAATATAATTAGGGGTTGTATTTTTCATTAATGTTTAAAAACTCTTTCTTTTGAAAACAGTACTTTAATATTTTTTTTATCTGCATAGGTTATAATTTTATTATCATTAATTGATCCGTGTGGTTGAACAATACATCTGCAGTTATTTCTAAATAGAATTTTTAAACTATCTGTGAAAGGAAAAAAAGCATCTGACGCACATACATAATCTTTAATATTAAAATTATCTTTATATTTCATTATAGCAATTCTTGTTGCATCAAACCTGTTCATTTGACCAGCCCCTATTCCTATAGTTTGCTTATTTTTAACTAAAACTATAGCATTTGATTTTGTGTGTTTTACAACCTTAAATGCAAATAAAATATCTTCAAACTCCCTTTTTGTAATTTTATTATTTTTTGATACTGTGATGAAATTTTTCTTTGTTATTTTATAATTGTTTGCTTTTTGAATTAGGTATCCATTTCTGACTGAGCGACTGTTTATTTTTTCATTATTTAATATCTTTTTAGAGTCAACTATAATTAAATTTTTCTTTTTCTTAAAATTTTCAATTGATTTTTTTTCAAAACCTGGTGCCACAATAATTTCATAAAAGTTATTTAAAATCAACATAGACATATCAGCTGTAACTTTTCTATTTAAAATGACTGCCCCACCAAAAGCACTTTTGCTATCGCAATTAATTGCCTTTATAAAAGATTCTTTTATTTTTTTAGACGATGCTATCCCACAAGCGTTATTATGTTTAATAACTACAGTTGTTGGTTCTTCAAATTCGTTTATATAATCAAGCCCACTATTAATATCTAATATATTGTTATAACTAATTTTTTTACCTTGAATTTGGAAGTCGAAAAACGTTTTGTTGTTAGATTTAATAAATTTAGATTGTTGATTCGGGTTTTCTCCATATCTTAATTTAATATTTTTATTAGGATTTTTTGATAACCAATTATGTATAGACCTATCATATTCATTTGTTATTTTAAAAACTTTGCCCGACATCTTTTTTCTAAAGTCTAAATCTGTATTACCAAAATTTTTTGTTAAATTCTTACAAAAACTTAAATAATCTTCTGTAGAGCAAATAGCGGTTATGCTATTATAATTTTTAGCCGCAGCTCTAACTAATGTTGGTCCACCAATGTCAATCATCTCTATAATTTTATTAATATCTGACTCTTGATTTAAAAATTTTTGAAATGGGTAAAAATCCACAATTACAAAATTAATATCTGGGAATTTTAATCTTTTAAAAGTTTTTATATCTTCACTTTTCTCTCTATTGTAAAGAATAGATGTATAGATTTTAGGATGAAGAGTTTTTACTCTTCCCCCAAGAATTTCTTTAGACTTTGTAAGTTTAGAAATTTCTAAACACTCATATCCTAAACTTTTAATTTTATTATATGTGGATCCTGTTGAAATAATTCCAATATTAAACTTATAAAAATATTTACAAATAATGTTTAGTTTCTTTTTATTATATACTGATACCAGGGCATATTTCTTTATGTTTTTATAAGAGACCATTTTATTATTTCTCTGCTATTTTTCGTTATTCCCTTAATAACTATTTGATTAGTTTTATTTGTATCTCCTTTATCAACAAATATACTGTCTTCCAACACCAATTCATTACTAGCTTTAAAAGTCCATATTATGTTGTTTTTTGTTTTAAGTATCAAACTTCTTTTTTTGTTTGTTTCAGTAATATCTATATCTGGCATCACATGAAATCTTATATGAAATACTACATCAATTTTGACAGGATTTGCAGATATAACATGATCTTCTCCATAAATTGCACTTTCGTCCTTTTTAAAATAAATTATCCTTTTAATTATTTTTTTATAATTTTTTAAATAGCCGTTATGAGATCCTTCACATACCATCCAATCATTTGAAGTGCTTTTTCTAAATTCAACAGTTTGTGGAAACTTTAAATGTGGTTGATTTTCTCTAATCTCACTAATATTTGTATTTTTCAAAACGAGAGCAGAATGAGCAGCTGTATATCTAAGATATGTTGCATTTCCACCTAGTTTTTCAAGCGCACCACAATTTGTAATTATTTTATCTTTATCACAGCTAAATTCAAATGATAGTGTGCTCGCACTAAGATTTTTTGAAATAGATGTTTTGGAAGGTTGCACGACATCAAAAAATATTTTTTTATTTTTATCTTCAAAAAAAAATATGCCATTTTTATTACTTGGATATTCTATTTTGACTATATTATTTTCTTCTTTTAGCACACTTAGTATTTCTTTAATTTGATCATTATGTCCTCCATTAAACATGGCAATAGTTCCATCTTTATGAAAATATTGAGATAAGATTGTAACCATTTTTAATTTTATTATTAAGAATAACTTAGGCACTTCAAGTTTATACCTTAAAAAAATATTAATTATTTCACTAATGTGGTTTATGAATTTAGAATGTTCTACTAGATTGTAAGATTTGTGTACTGATAAATTATCTAAACTATTCTCAACTATTTTATTAAATTTTTTTTCATAATTTAAATTTTTTTTATTTATTAATATATTAATTAAAATGTAAGCTTTTAATTCAAGCATACTCCAATCGCTGTTTCCTTTTAAATAAAGATCAAAGTTGAGTCTATTAATATGAATATTTATAACTTTTCTTAATTTTAATTCATCTTGTTGAGAAGAAATTGAGTTGATGTATTCAAAATTATATATTAAGTTTAAGAGTCTATTAGATACTACTTCTGGCTCCCAAACGTTTGCAACTTTATATTTATTTATTTTTTGCCATGCAATTATGTTCTTTTTTGCAATTTCTATACCTTTTTTACCACCTATTTGAATAGCATAATTTAAAAAATCAAAATTAAAAATTAAGGGCTCAGTTTTATTTAGTATAAATTTTTTTTTAAAAATTAAAATTTTAATTTTTTTATAATTTGTAAAATCTACTTTTCTGAAATTAAGATTTTTTAAGCTTCCAAACCTTATTTTTTTTGGAGTAATTGAAATGTAAAATAAAAAAAAAATTCTAAAAAATTTGTTTATTATATTTTTAATCATTTTTAATTAATTGAATTGCAAAAAAACCATCAATTTTGTATTCTTTATAAATTGTTGGCAATGTCAAAAAATATCCTTCATTAGTAAAAAATGACTTAACATTTAAATCTTTTTTAAAATAGTTATTATTATATTTAAGAATACTAAAATTTTTATTTTTATTTAAAAATTCATTAATTGGTTTTATTGTTTCGGAGAAAAAAAAGGAACAAACCATGTAAATAATTACACCATTAGTTTTTAATAACTGTGCTGATTTTTTTAACATTTTTTCTTGAAGCAAATGTAAACTTTTAAAGTCTGGTCCTTTATTTTTAAAAAAAATTTCAGGGTTTGATCTTATCGTCCCAATTGAAGAACATGGCGCATCTAGTATAATAATATCAAATCTTTTGTCTTCAGGAAAATTTAATGCATTATAATTTTTTATTATCGCAGAGAAATTTAATCTTGCCAAATTTTCTTTTAATTTACTTATCCTTTTTTTACTAATATCATTTAAAATTATATTATTATTTTCTAACATAACTTGAAAAGCCTTACCGCCAGGTGCCGCACAAAGATCTAAAATACTTTTATTTTTTAAATTAGGCCCAAGTAGTATAGGTAACATTGAGGAAAAATTTTGTACCCACCAATAGCCTTTATTATAATCATTTAATTGAGATACTTTTTTCTTTGAGCTTATAAAAGCTGAATTATTTGAACTAATTACATAATTTTCACTAAATTTTTTTAAATATCTGTTTGATTTAAAGACAAGATGAAGGCTGGGTTCAAAAAAATATGTTTTTATAAGTATATCTAATTTAAGATTATGCTGTTTTTGTATTTCTTTTTGAAACCACTCAGGAAGATCACTTTTGTTAATTGTGGTTTTTTTTAGTTCTTGAATGTTCTGAGCAATTTTTTTTAATACAGCATTTATAAATGATGGAAATATACCAATCTTCTTCGCAACTTCTACACTTTCATTAACAACAGCATATGATTTTATATTTAAAAAAACTAATTGAGTTATTGCAGATATCAATAATATGTATTGATTGTTTTTTAATTTTTTTTTAACAAAATTATTCAATATTATTTTTGAATGTATGTTATATCTCATCGTGTTTAAACACACATTAAATATAAAAGCTTTTTCTTGATTATCTAATTTAAACTGTTCTGCTTTTGAATTAAATAATTCATCAAAATTTTTATTTTTTTTATAGATTTCTATTAATATATCAAAAATAATAATTCTAACTTTTGTGCTTTTTTTCATAAAATTGTATATTATCTTAAAATGCCATTTTTCTCTTTTTCAATAAAAGATAGTTCAGTTTTGTTAAATGATTTTAATATTAAACCAAAAAAAGTTTATTTCAGTAAAAATACTGATATTTGGAAAATTTTAAAGAAACAAAAAGCAAGTGATTTAGTTTTTTTAAAAAAGGAAAAAAGAAAAAAATTATTAAATATTGCCGAAAGTGTTCTTTTTTGCCTTCCACCAAGCATAGGTTTAGGCGATGCAATAGAATATGCAAGAGCATTAAAATCAATCAAAGATAGTAAATTAATTAAAGACTTTGGAATTGCATTTACTGAAGAATATTCATTTATTTTTAATGAATATTTTAATTTAAACAACTTATACCCTTATTTTATATCTTTGGAAAATATTAATAAGTACAGCTCATTATTTCATTTTACCTTAGAGATAGAACCTCTAAAAAATCAAAAATATATTAGGTCAAATATTGAAAAAGAAATAAATAATTATTTTAAATTGACAGATGAAAATGATTTTTCTGTAAAAGAAAAAACTAACAATAAAGTAAAAAAAATCTCAATATTTCCAATTTCTAATTCTCCAATCAGAACAATGCCATTAAATCTTTTGAATAAATTAATTAGCTATCTAAAAAACTTTTTTACCTTAGAGGTTTATCTAGACAGAACCTCAGAGATTTCCCAATTTCTTTTAAGCGGTATTATTAAAGATGATATTTTGATTGTAGACTGCAACGATAAGGCAGAATTAGTAAGATGTATTAAAAATATAGAATATGGTATCTTTATGGATTCAGGCCCCCTACACATTGCTAAACTTTTTCATAAAAAAGGAGTTTTAATTGAATCAAGTGTATCTTCTAAAATTCTCTTGGGTGAATATAATAAAATAAGCCCTATTAAAAATTATTTTTTATCAAAATATTGTGAATCCCCATGTGGGCTTACTGATCTATTTAATTATAAAGGAAAAACAGGTTGCTATAACTCTCATAAAATAAATAATTTAGAATCTATAAGAAATAATTTATTTTATCTTATAAATAGTAGGGGTGTAAAAAATAACTATACAACATTTATACAAAAACCAGTAGGCTGCTTGCAGTCTATCAGTGTACAACACGTATTAAATTTAATAAAAAAGGATCTGTCATTATGAGAGGAAAGCTTGAAACTATTGTTGGGGCTATGTTTGCTGGCAAGACTAGTGAATTATTAAAAAGAATACTTTGGGCCACACATCAAAATAAAAAAATTATTGTTATAAAACCAATAATTGATAATCGGTACTCTCAAGAGAAAATTATTACTCATAATGATTTGAGCCACGACTGTTTTTCAATGAAAAGCTGGTTAGAAGTTAATAACACCTATACTTTTAAAAAAAATTTAGTTGATGTTGTTTTTTTAGATGAAATTCAGTTTATGGAAACGAAAGAAACATTAGAAAATGTTGAAATCATTTTAAATAATGGAATAGATGTTGTTTGTGCTGGTCTAGACCAGGATTCAAGAGGAAAACCATGGGAAACTTCATCAATGCTCCTAGGTCTTTCAGATAAAATTATAAAAATTTATGGCTTTTGTAATGTATGTGGAATGGAAGCAACAAAAACTTATAGAAAAACTCAAGGAGGTGGACGAACACAGGTTGGCGCCGCAAATATTTATGAACCTAGATGTCTTAAGCACTGGAATGCTAGGTAGTTATTTATTTAATCTATTTTCGACTAGTTTTTCAACAACAGATGGGTCAGCTAAAGTTGTAATATCACCAAGTTGATCATGTTCGTTTGCAGCAATTTTTCTAAGTATTCTTCTCATAATTTTACCAGATCTTGTTTTTGGCAATCCTTCTGTAAAATGTATAAAGTCAGGAGTTGCAATAGGTCCAATTTTTTCTCTAATTTTATTTATTAGCTCTTTTTTTAGATCATCACTTTCTTCTAATCCGGCTTTAAGTGAAATATAACAATATAATCCATTTCCTTTAATGTCATGGGGATATCCTACAACTGCTGCCTCTGAAACTTTTTCATGAGAAACAAAAGCACTTTCTAATTCTGCCGTTCCTAAATTATGCCCAGAGACAATTATAACATCATCAACTCTTCCTGTAATCCAATAATAACCATCTTTATCTCTTCTACAACCATCTCCAGTAAAATATTTTCCATCAAACTGTGAAAAATATGTAGAAATAAATCTTTTGTGATTACCATATACTGATCTCATTTGACCAGGCCATGAGTTTTTTAAGCACAACATTCCTTCTGCTTCACCAAATAACTCTTCACCATCTTGGTTAACAATAGATGGTTCTATTCCATAAAATGGTTTTGATGCTGACCCAGGCTTTAAATCAATCGCACCTGTCTGAGGTGAAATTAATATACCTCCTGTTTCAGTTTGCCACCAAGTATCAACTATTGGGCAATTAGAATTTCCTGGAACTTCATAATACCATTTCCAAGCTTCTGGGTTTATTGGTTCTCCAACAGTACCTAATAATTTTAATGAAGACCTGTCAGTTTTTTTAACAAAATCATCACCCTCTCTCATTAATGCTCTAATTGCTGTAGGGGCAGTATAAAAAATATTAACCTTGTGTTTATCAATAATTTCCCAAAATCTAGAAAAATCTGGATAATTTGGAACACCCTCAAACATTAAAGTTGTTGCACCGTTAGCTAGTGGACCATAAATAATATAGCTATGTCCTGTTATCCAACCAATATCTGCAGTACACCAGTAAATGTCATCTTTTTTATAATTAAATATATATTCATGTGTCATTGATGCATAAACAAGATACCCTCCAGTTGAATGAAGAACTCCTTTTGGTTTTCCTGTAGAACCTGAAGTGTATAAAATAAATAGTGGATCTTCAGCATTCATTTGCTCTGCTGGACAGTTTTCATCAACATCAGATAAAATCTCATTTAGATAAACATCTCTTCCATCAACAAAATTTACTTCATTTTTAGTATATCTAACGACTAAACATTTTTTTACATCAGGACAGCTCTCAAGAGATTTGTCTGCTATATTTTTAAGTGGAATTTTTTTTCCTCCTCTTATTCCTTCATCAGCAGTAATTAAATATTCTGAATTACAATCTGCTATTCTCCCAGCAATTGATTCAGAAGAAAAACCTCCAAAAATAATTGAGTGAATTGCTCCTATTCTTGTACAAGCTAACATAAAATAAGCAAGCTCAGGTATCATAGTTAAGTAGATAGTAACTCTGTCCCCTTTTTTTACACCAATTTTCTTAAGCGCATTTGCAGTTTTGCAAACATTTTTTAGAAGGTCTTTGTAAGTTATTTTTTTTACATTTGAAGGATCATCACCTTCCCAGATAATTGCAATTTTATCAGGATTTTCTTTTGCGTGTCGATCTATGCAATTATAAGATACATTTGTTTTACCATCAAAATACCATTTAATATCCACATGATTTTTGCTAAAAACCACATCTTTGATTTTAGTATATTCTTTAAACCAATGAATTCTTTTACCATGATCATGCCAAAATTTATCATTATTTGATAAAGAGTCATTATACATTTCTTCATATTTTGACTTATTGACTTTAGCCTGTTCAATCCAACTATTTTTTAGTTTATATATTTCATTCATAATAATTTGCCCTTTTATTAATAACCAAATTTATTCATAAAATCTCTAAATTTATTCTCAATTTTTTTAATTTGTAAGCCACTTAAAGTATTTTTCCACTGATCTTTTTCTCCCTTTCTAAAAAAACTCCCTAAGTTAGCTTCTTGAAACCCATGTTTTTTTTCAAGTTTTTTTAGTTTTTTGAAATCAGTGGATTTAATTATATTCTCTATCTTAATGTCTATATTTTTAAAATTTATATTGTAAGATTTTTCAAAGAAAGAAACGATTTTTTTTAAACTTTCTTCTTTTTTATAAACCAGATCTTCGTATTTAAGGATAAGTTTAGGAACATTAAAATTATTTTCTGTCCAAGACATAACATGATCACTCCATGAGCCTAGGTATGTTTTTGGTAATATTTGTTGAGGTAGTTCAGATTTTGTCTTAGTCCATTCAATACAAGATTTATAACTTAGCATAAAATTAATAGAGTCATCTATACTTAGCCCAGAGTGCTTGGACCAAGAAATAGCAACATCTCTTGGATCTCTAACAATATAAACGAAACCAGCAGTGTTATCTTCTGTTGTGAACCAATTATCAAACATTGAAACTAGGCAAGAGTGTGACTTAACAAAACCAAACCCTTTCTCTATTTTTAGGTTTTGTTTAGATTGCAGAACTTTCCAATACTTAGATAAAATTTTTAAATCATCTAATTTATAAAAATCTTCTTCGTTAATATTTTTAATTATATTTAATCTTCTTCTCATTTCGAACTGACTTGTGTGATTAAGCATAGGCAAATCAAAAATACCATTATCAGAGAAAAAAAGAGAACATGCAATAGCTCTGAATAATGTATTACCGCTCTTTGGGTAGGATGATATCCAAAAAATATGCTTAGACATTTAATGTTATATCCATTTTAGTTAAAAGTACTTAGTTTCATAATTATTTTTTTTTAGACTGCTAAAAAAATTTTTTTCTATTAAATAGGCCTGTTCTTTAGATAGTTTTTCTTGCCACTGATCTTTCTTTCCAATATTAAAAAAATTATTTTTTGCATTCTCTGCCGCTTCTATAAAACCTGATCTTACTTCTTTTGCTTTGAGACTATTAAAACTTGTACTATTTAGCATATTTGGAATTTTTTTTTCTAAATTTAAAAAATTAAAATTAAAATTATCTTTAAAAAAATTTATTAGTGCGTTTATTATTTTTTCTTTTTTATAAACCATATCTTCATACTTAATAATTAATTTTGGACAATTAAAAGAGTGATCACTCCATGAAAAATAATGTTTTTGCCAACTTGATAAGAATGATAGTGGTTTTTTTTTATTTATAAAAAGGTTGTTTGGGTCAGTCCATCTTATACAAAAATTATCATTAGTGATATTTTCTACACTTTCATTAGTATTGATATTAAAGTGATTACACATTGAAACAGCAACATCTCTTGGATCTCTAACTATATATATTATTCCTAATGTATTTTTTTCTGTAGTAAACGAATGTTCAAAATATTTTATAAGAGCATGGTGTGTTTTTACGAACATAAAATCTGCTTCAAAACCTAAATTTTTCTTTGATTGCATTTCAAGCCAATATTTAGAAATGATTTCAAGCTTATGTATGTTTTCAAAATTTTCAGGATGTTCATTCTTCATAAAGTTTAAGTTTTTTACATTTTCTATAACAGGCATACTTTGCAACATTTTAAAATCAAAAATTCCATCATTTGAAAAAAATAGTGAACTTATCAGAGCTCTCATAAGTGTATTCCCACTTTTTGGATAAGAGGCGATCCAAAAAATATGTTTACTCATTTTGTGTTTGAAATTTTAATAATTTCATTAAACTCAACATCACTAATTGGCATCACAGAAAGTCTGCTTTGTTTAATGAGAGCTATATTCTTAAGCTTGCTGTTAATTTTTATTTTTTCAAGACTTACAGGGTGTTTTAAGGTTTTTTTTGCCTTAACATTTACTGCTACAAACTTTCCAGTTTCATCAGTGGGGTCAGTGTAGTATTCTTTGACAACATCTACAATTCCAACAATAGATTTTTCAGATACTGAATGATAAAAAAAACAACAATCACCCTTTTTCATTTTCATTAAATTGTTCCTGGCTTGATAATTTCTTACACCATCCCACATTGCAACCTTATCTTTAACTTGTTTATCCCATGACCATGTTGATGGTTCAGATTTTAAAAGCCAATAATTAATATTCATTATTTTATCCTAAATTTTAAAAGTAAATATGTCAAAAGCAACCTTAAGAAATATTTAGTCTTGGGTTAGGTTTAAAATTAATATCATTAATTTTAGAATATTTTAAAATAGTTGTCCAAGCTATCATTGCCGCATTATCACTCATCATATATTTTGGTGGATAATAAAACTTAATATTATTATTTTTTTCAAATTTTTGAAAACAATTTTTTAAATAATTATTATTTGCTACACCACCAACTATAGAAATTGAAAAATTTTCATCATTAATTTTTTTTGTATTTTTAATTGCTTTGTTTATTTTTGTAATGAGAATGTTCGCTATACATTTCTGAAAAGATGCTGAAATATTTTTAATAAAATTAGCATCAATTATATTTTTTTTTGCAATTAAATTTATAGATGTTTTAAGTCCTGAAAGAGAAAAATTAAGATTATCTTCTTTGATTAAAGGTTGAGGGAGTTTGAAGGAATTTTCATCACCATTAAGTGCCCTTTTCTCTATTTCACGACCGCCCGGATAAGGCAATCCTAATATTTTTGCAACTTTATCAAAAGCCTCTCCAACTGCATCATCTACTGTTTCACCAATTAATTCTATAGTATCTAAGTTTTTTAATAAATATATCTGTGTATGGCCTCCAGTTATAAGAAGGCACAAATGTGGAAATGCAATGTTATTATTATAGAAAGTTGATAAAACATGAGCTTCAAGATGATTAATTGGTATGAAGGGTTTTTTTACTCCTATTGATAAAGATTTAGTAAAGGTAGAACCTACTAAAAGACCACCAATAAGACCTGGTCCGCATGTTGCAGAAAATAAATCAATATCTTGCAATTTAAAACCTGACTCACTTAAGGCTTGTTTTGTAATGGTTTGAAGTATTTCTAAATGATTTCTTGATGCTAATTCAGGAACAACACCCCCATATTTTTTATGAATTTCTTGGGTATAAACAACATGAGAAATGATTTTTTTATCTTCACGCATTATACAAACAGAGGTTTCGTCACATGATGATTCAACAGATAAAACAAGCATATTTTTTTGGTATATTAATTTCCTCTGTTAAACAACTGAGTAATAATGATAAAAAGCCTTAATGAAAAAAATACTCGGACATTTATACTTTTTTTCAAAATTAAGCACATCTTTTATATTATTATTATCTATACTGATATTTGGATATTTTTTCTATTTAAGTTTTAAAAGTCAGGAAAATTCTAACAATGATCAGGTAAATTTTTTAAATAGACTGAACAATAATGCAGAAAATCTAATTAAACTATCAAAACAAGCTGAAAGTACTGACATAACACTTATTGAAATAAAAAAAGCTATTCAAAATTTTTCTAATAAAAATGAATCTAATGAAATTATTCTTATAAATAATAAAATTGAAGAATTAAATTTAAAGATGGAAAATATATTATCTAATTTAAAAGAAATTCAATCTATAGAAATATCTAAGACTAAAGAAATAAAAATGAATGATAATTCAAGCACTATCTTAGATAAAAACAAAACAGAATTATCTGAATTAATTATTTTTAAGTTTGAAAATAACTTAGATTTTACAGAAGAACTAACAGTTTTACAAAAGCTAAACGATCAAAGTAAACAATATATTTTTGAAAAAATTAATCTGATTGAATTAAAAAATTTTAGAGGTAACACTCATTTAAAAAATACTTTTTTTGATGAAGTAGATTTTTATTTAAAAGAAAAATATAATAATTCTGGTAACTTCATTACTAAATCATTAATGAAGTTTATTTCGATAGAACCTTCGAAAATAAATATTATTAAAAATAATGAGATTGATAAGTTAAATGATATAGTTGATCTTATAGATAAAAAAAAATATATCATTTCATATAATAAATTAATTAATATCACTAATTATGAAAAATATTTTGATGAATCAATACATCAAATAAATATTTCAATTGAATTTAAAGAATTGATGAAAAAGGTAAGCTGAATTGTTTAGACTTATTTTAACATTAACCCAACTAATTTTTTTATTATCAATTACTTTTTATTTAGTATCGAACTCGTTCATAGTTTCTTTTGATATCGGTGATCTATCTTATAGTTTTAGTTCCAATATTTTAGTAATATTTCTTTTTTTACTTATTTTAATAATTATTTTTTTAAGTTTTTTTTATTTTAAAACTAAATTTGTTTTTCAAAAATATTCTTACATAAAAAAAATTACAAAAACTCAAAAAGGGTATGATTTTTTTGTTGAAGCAATGATAGCTTTGTTAAACAAGGATAATAAAAGTGCTACAGCCTCTGCCAGAAAAATGAAAGGTTTATTAAAAAAAGAAACAAGCTTAAATTTACTTTTACAATCAGAAATTCTAAAAATCGAGAAAAAATCTAATCAACTAAATGATGTTTATGAATTGATGCTAAAGAATAATCAAACCAAAACGCTTGGTTATAGGGGGTTGATGGAGGAAAGTTTGAAACAGCAAGATTACCATCATGCATTTATATATGGAGAAAAACTGTTTATGCTGAATCCAAAAATTGAAAAATTATATAATACTCTTGTAAATATTATAGCCAAAACAAGAAATTGGAGTCAATTAACAATCATAACAGACAAGGCCTATGCAAATAAAATTATAAATAAAGAAGAAGCTTTTGAAAATAGATCAATAGCATTATATGAAATTGCAAAAATTAAAATGAAAAGTGATGTTAAAGATTCAATTAATCTGATTGAAAAAGCTATTGCTTTAAAAAAATTTTTCCCTCCTTATATTAAACTATATCTTGAAATTTTATTTTCAACTAACAATACCAGTAAAATTCAAAAAATTTTGAAAAAATATTGGAACGAGGCTCCTAGTTCAGTATTAAGATCATCGATTACAGGTGTGCTTAAGCAAAATAAAATTAATGAAATAGAATTTATAAAAAAACTTATTGCAAAAAATAGAAACAATGAAGAGTCTAAAAAACTATTAGTGGATTTTGCTATTTATTTTAATAAATGGTCACTTGCGCGTGAAAATATTGAAGGTTTAATTGGCTCAAATCCATCTAGAGAAATTTGTTTGTTTATGTCTGAAATAGAGTTGGGAGAATTTAATAATATTCAAAAAAGTGAGAGTTGGAAATTGAGAGCCAATAACGCTGATTTGGAACATTATTGGATATGTAAAATAACCAACAACCCTCAAAAAGATTGGTCAGCACTATCAGATTCAGGTCATTTTAATTCTCTTGAATGGCGTCAACCAAAAATGTTAAGCGTATTATAAATATGAGTAAGCTTTCTTGTTTTATTGGTTATGATTCAAAAGAAGATATAGCTTATAGAGTATGCAAATATTCATTATTAAAAAGAGCTTCTATAGATGTAAACATTTTTTCATTAAAATTGGATGAGCTTGTCGCAAAAAAATTTTATAGTAGAGACGTAGATCCACTCGCATCAACTCAATTTACATATTCTCGATTTTTGGTTCCGGTATTAATGAATTATAGTGGATGGGCAATTTTTTGTGATTGTGATTTTATTTTTTTAGATGATATAGCTAAAATTACAAATAATCTTGATGAGAATAAAGCGTTATATTGTGTTCAGCATGATTATACACCTAAAGAAAAACATAAAATGGATGGTCAAAAACAAACAATTTACCCAAGAAAAAATTGGTCAAGTTTTATTCTTTTTAACTGCTCTCATCCAAAGAACAAAACTCTTACAGTCGAATTAGTTAACAAAGAAACAGGGGCATTTTTGCATCAATTTAAGTGGTTGGAAGATAATGAAATAGGCTCTTTAGATGAAAGATGGAACTGGTTAGAAGGTTGGACTTCTCAAAACAATAATCAAAAGCCCTATGCGGTCCATTATACAAGAGGGGGTCCGTGGTTTGATGAATGGCAAGATGTTGAATTTGCTAAAGAGTGGTTAAATGAACGAGATGATTATTTAAATAATAAATTTAATTCAATTTAGATAAAACTCTATCTTTAAAAAAACTTATATCTTTAATTTGATCCCGCTCTAATAGCTCAATAGTATTATACCATGGTGTTTTATTTGTTGGTTGATTCCAGTAGTGAAAAGTTGCTTGCTTAAACGGCTTAATGAGTAAGGTATTAATTCCCAACGCTCCAGCTAAATGTGCAGTACTATTACTAACCGTAATGAAAAGATCAATATTTTTTAAAACAGCACCTATTTTAATAAATTCATTAAATAAGTCTATTTCTTTTAATTCTAAAATCTTTGATTTTGAATATTTGTTATACTCAGCTATTTCTTGGGTTACATCACCATATTGTAAATTAATAGAATCAACATTATTTAAACTAATTATACAATCTAGATCATTTAAACTAAGCGATTTTTGATTTGCATATTGATTTTTAAAACTTTTCCATGAAAGGCCTATTTTATATTTTTTCTTACAAACCTTTAGCTGTGTATTGAAATGTTTAATATCTTCATTTGAGATTTTTAAGTAATTATTTTTTGGAAAACTTTCTATATTATTTCTGAAATAATACCCTAAACTTCCAGCATATAAAACTTGATCAAAGCTATCTAATTTTGAAATATTTTTTGAAAATAGACCAAGTTCTACAAACTTATTCTTATATTTATTTCCAAAAGAATTTATAAATAAAGAAATAAGCCTTTTATCAGTCTCAATAAATAACTGTTCAAAATTCTTTAATAAATCGTGGTAAATTGTGCCATACAAAATTTCATCACCCACCCCTTGTTCTCTTACTATAAGCAACTTTTTATTTGGATCAATTTTTTTATTTCTTAAAAGTTTTTTACTAATCAATTTATAAGATTTATTTTTTTCTATAAAGTCATTTAAACCCAACCTACCATCAAAATATTGCCATGCTCTCTTAAAATTTTGTTTTTGAAAATATATTATTGAAAGTATTTTTTTAAAAGAATCTTCACTTCTTATTTTTAGTGCCGACAGACAATACTCTTCAGCTTTTTCAATATTGCTCAAACTAAGATAGGTTTTTGATATATTACTAAGAATAGTTGCCTCATTTGGTAAAATATCAAGTGCTTTTTTGTAATAGATTAATGCCTTTTTTGACCTATTCGTTTCTAAATAAAATCCAGCAAGATTGTTTAGAGTTTGATAAGATTTAGGATTAAATTGAAGTGCCTTAAAATAAAAATCTTCTGATTTTTTTAAATTCCAAATCTCAAAATACAATTTGCCAATTGAGTTTAATAAAGGAATATCGTCATTTTTATATTTAATTCCCTCAAGTAGTTTAATTTCAGCTTCTTTATAATTTTTTTCTTCAATTAAACATAAACCAATTAGATTGATCGCAATTACATTATTGTAATTTTTGTTTAGAATTGAGTAACAAATTTTGAAACAATTTTTAATATCTTTTGATTTAAGAAGTATATAAGCTTTATCTAACAAAACATCATTAAGTTCTGGATCAGTTTTTAAAATTAATTCAATTATATTTAATGCATTTGGATAGTTTTTTTCTTTTAAATATAATAAATATAAATTAATTTTTGCATTTAAATTATCAAACTTATCTATTAAATTTTTATAAGTTATTTTTGCTTTATTAATAAGCCCTTGATCTTGTTCCATTATCCCTAAATTAAATTTAATTTTTTGATTTTCTGGATATTTTACAGAAATTTTTTTAAGCTTAGTGTATGCTCTGTTTTTATTTCCTTTAGAGTAACTTGACAATATTTCGTTTAACTTTAAAAAATCATTATTCATCTTATTCAATAATTATGATTTTTAGATCAATTTTTTTTTGAAAATATACGCAGTTAATTTTAATAGAGATTTCTTTTTCTTTTTTGTTCATAAAAAAACCCAGTCTATGATAGACTGGGTTATAATAGAATTTATTATAATAATTTCTACTAATTTATCTTCTTTGCCCAAAAAGCTGCAAGAGTAGTATAAATAAATTAATGAAGTCTAAGTATAATTTGAGAGCACCCATTAATGCTTTTTTAGATCCTATTGATTCGCTATCCCCTGCATAGTACATATTTTTTATGTTTTGAGTATCATATGCTGTTAAGCCTACAAATACCAATACTCCAATTACAGAAATTGCAAATTGCATTGCACTACTTCCAACAAACATGTTTACTATACTTGCAATAATTATACCAATAAGCCCCATGAATAAAAAACCACCAAGTCTAGTTAAGTCCCTTTTTGTTGTATAGCCATATAAGCTCATTGCACCAAACGTACCTGCTGTAATGAAGAAAACCCTTGCAATAGACGTCTGAGTAAACTCAATAAATACCGAAGCAAGTGATAAACCCATAATACTTGCAAATAACCAAAATGTAATTTGTGCTGTGGATACAGACATTTTTGATATCCGTGCACTTAAATAGAAAACAAAGCCTAAAGGTGCTAACATGACAACCCATTTAAGAGGTGATCCGAATAATAAAGCTCCAATTTGTGTGACACCAATTATTTGACCCATATCATTTGTAATTATTGAAGCTTTTCCAAAAAAATAAGCAATAAAACCAGTAAGCATCAACCCAATTGTCATATAATTATAGACTTTAAGCATATAAGCTCTCAAGCCTTCATCAATTG
>MDSV01019707.1_pt1 | contig 22241 bp, 22 predicted proteins | sample 810851 | NCBI WGS metagenome assembly MDSV01 (sample SAMN05326640, study PRJNA326480) | marine metagenome | isolation source: seawater | place: Atlantic Ocean: North East | collected 2012 | reverse complement strand
TGTTCTGGCGGACCAAGTCTTTCAATTGCTGAAGCTTTCAGTAATCTAGTATTATATCCCAACCCTGCTAGATATATGATAAATATTAGTTATGGAACAGAAGATAATTTTAATAACCACTATGTAGAAATTATCAATAGCCTAGGACAGCAAGTATTTATAAATATAATAGATGCATCAAACATTCAAATACCGGTATCTAATTTTGGTTCCAAAGGATTGTATTTTATAAATATTAGAAACGATAGCAACGAAATAATAGTAACCAAACACCTTATCATCAATTAATAACTAAAAATGTATTTAAAAGATATATCTGAAGATGATATGCATAAGTACAAATTGGCTTTACAAAGGGAGAAGAATAGCACTACTTTTAACAATAAGTGTAATCCTATTTTCTCCCCTTTGAAGTTTGAAAATGAGAAGAGCATATAGGTAATCATTTTCTTTAAAAACTGAACCATTAGTAGGTAACGAAAAAAGAACCCTATTGATTGAACTTTGGAGAGAAACAAATAGTATAGTTCTTAATTTAGTTTTATTTAAATTTTTATCATAGATTTAAAGTATTAGCAATTCTATTCATTAATAAAAATAACTTTATCAATTATATAGTTAAATCTAAAAAACAATATGTCCTCAATTACAGACCAGCCCATATCATCCAACCAAGATGACTTACTTAAAGTAGAAAAATATAGCGAAGCGCTATCCAAATTTATTTCAAAAAGCAACACTCCTATCACAATCGGTTTACAAGGTGAATGGGGAACTGGAAAAACCTCATTGATGTCGCTACTATTAGAAGAATTTAGTAGAGCAGACCGTGAGATAAAAATTGCTACCTCATGGGTAAATACATGGGAATACAGTATGTTCAAAGGGGCTCATGAAACCACCCCAGGTGTTCTAAGAGGAATGTTAGAAAAGTTGAAAGATTCGTGCTCCGAAAGAGGAGTATGGACTTTAAAAGACGATGCAAAAAGTAAATTTAAAAAAGCGGGTAAATTTTTAAGTGGGTTAGCAAATCAAGTTATTGCAAATCAAACAGGAGTTGATATTAAAACTGCCTCTGAAGATATTTCTTCTAACTCACAAAACATAGCTGAAATTGCGGAAATAAAGGATTTGATCAAAGGGTTAATTGAAGAATTGGTAATGGATTCTAAAAATCCTGTTGAAAAAATAGTTTTTTTCGTAGATGATCTTGATAGAATACCTCCATCGGATGCCGTTGAAGTATTAGAATCATTGAAAAATATTTTTGATATTCCTCATTGTGTTTTCATTTTAGCAATTGATTATGATGTAGTTGTAAAAGGTTTAGAAAGCAAATTTGGTCCTAAAACTGAGCAAAATGAAAGAGAATTTAGATCATTTTTCGATAAAATTATACAAGTTCCATTTTCAATGCCCGTTGGAACCTATGATATAGAAAACTTTTTAGTTGAAAAACTTAAAAGTCTAAATGTAGAGATTAAAGAAGAAGAAAAAGAACTTTTTGCAAAAGCAGTGAAGTTTACTATTGGCTATAATCCAAGAAGTTTAAAAAGGTATTTAAATTCATTTAGTCTAATAAACGATATAAGAGATATTGAAAATGCTGACGATGATCAACAACATTCAGGAGATGACTTTATGCTGTTTTCCTTACTTGGAATTCAAATATCTTTTCCAAATATATTTAGATTACTTACCCAAAATCCAGATTTTACTAAATGGGATAAAGGATTTGCCAATAAATTTAGTATAGAGTGGTCTGAAATTGTAGAAAAACTTGAAAAGTTTGGAGAAAATCAATTAATTGATGAAGAATGGGAAAAAGTTGCATGGGGGTCCTGTCAAAAGATCCTTATTTAAAAGCAAAGTCGTTTTCAGTTTTAGAACTATTAAATCTCTTAAGAGAAAAATATAAAGATACCTTAGTAGAAGAAGTAGAGGCAGCTATGGCTTTCGCTTCCATAACAAGCGTTGACGACGATGTAGAATCTAAACAGGCAGTTCAAAAGGTAGGTAATAAAACTATATTTAATGGTTTGGAAACAAAACTTGAGCAATTAAAAAATGAAGGGTTTCCAAAAGACGCCATTAATAATTATAACGCCTTGTGGTCGGTTTTAGAAAGTAAAGAAAATGAAATTGAAAAGTACAGAATTTCTTTTGCTAAAACTGGTACATCATTTAATGATGAATCTAGAGCAGGAAGAGGAAATAAACAATTAATATATTGCACAAACCCCTCTAAAAAGGCACTGGGAATGAAAATATGGGTCAAAAAAAATACAGGAAAAGTGAAACAACTTCACCAAAGAATTATCCTGGATTATGGTTTGGAAGACGGAGAAAATATCTTCATTTCTAAACAGAAAGATTTAATACTAGAATACAATTTAGCTACAAAATTAGGCAACAAGTATCAAGAATTGATTAGCGAAATAGTTGAAGAAATAACCAATTAATCTTAAATTTAAATATGCAGGAAATACAAATAACTCTAAGTGGAAGAATTCCGAATTATTTATTTGGCAATTTGAATCAAGATTATTTTGAAGAATGTACTAAGGCAATTGAATTCACATCCGATGAAGCCAATTCAGTTGGTGAATTTTTATCCATGGTTTACGACACTACTTTAGATAACGGATTTGATAACTTTCTTGAAATTTTTAAAGAAAATATAGATTTTGAAAAGTTTAAAGCAAATTGTCCATTGTTATACGAATTTATCAATGGGGTAGAAAGTGGAGACTACAGCTATTATCAATTTTATGAAATGGTTTTAGAGGCAAGTGATGAAGAAATTCATTTTATTGAGGACGATGTTTTAATTTCCATCACTGTAAATAATGAAAAAATAATTTCAGAACAAAGATTGAGAGACTTCTTAGGAGATTCTGATTGGCTTGATGAAAGTGATGAAAATTCAATGCAAATAGTAAAATCATTTTGGAAGGAAAACCGAACTTATTTTGACCTTCATCCAGATACAAATGAATTCAACGCATATAAATGCGAAAATGATGTATTACTGTTAAGTGAATGGATAGCACCTGAACAACTTAAACCTTACTTAATTAATGAACGTAATGTAACTGTTCAACATGATAATATTGTAGATTTTAATTTCTATTTTGAAGTAGAAGATTTTAAATTATCCCATTTAGGATTTTTACAATTTGGTGGTGGGGAGGATTTTCATGAATCAGCTGCAAAATACATAGGAAGTTATTTATTTTATAATAATTTAAAACTCGAATCCGAAATTATAATTCATAGAGATAAGGGTTTCACAATTGAATATGAGCCAGAGTGGAAATCATGTACATTTTTAATTGAAGGGTGAAATCATTTGTATTATTCATAATAATATGACAGAAATAAAATCAACCAAACGAGGAAATTATTAAATATTTACAAAGGAAAAATTAAAACAGATATGCGATTAGTTGAAAAACCTATCACAGAAAAACAGCTTTAAATACTTGAAAAAATTATTTACGCAAAGTTTAAATTGAGTACTTAATTTAAATAATAGAATAATGCAATAATAAAGTATTAAGTTCCTTCCTTTTCTTCAAGTAATTCAAGGACGTAAAATATGTAATCATCATATAAGTACTGCCAATTATTTTCTCCATCAATCATACCTTCATCTATACCCCTTTTGTCATAAGATTGATATAATTCTACATCGTTATTTATGGTATAGATTGAAAGTGTTAAATTATATTTTTTAGAGAATTCTAGAAAGAATTTATTAAAGCTATAAAAAGGGATATCTATTGTACATCTTAGCATATAACTTTCATCATCGTATCCCAAAAAATGACTAAAATTAGATTCAGGAGTATTCAAATTTTTAGCAAACTCAGGTATAAGTAATTTATAATAAGAAATTCCTGAGGCATCAGGATAAACACCCTCCTTATCTTTTACATGTAGTGCTTTAAAAAATGAATCCGGATCATCAACTAAAAAAGACATGTTTTTAAGGTTAGTTAAGAAGTTATCGTCGTCTGAAGGCAGTTTAATATTTATTATGATATCTTGTTTATAACCTTCAAAAAATAAAACATTTTTGTTAGTATCCTTTACTAAATACTCAAAATTGGTTGAATCTAAATCCTTATTAAAATCAATAACATCATCTTCTCGAGACCACAAAAATTTTTGATTATTTTCAATTTGAGATTTTAAATCCTCCAAATTTTCTGCTTTCTTTTCCTCCTCAATTATAATTTTAGCGTCTTTTGTGCCATCTAAATACGTTGCACTTCTCATATAGCTTATATAAAATGTTTCCTCCACAATTATTTTTTTTATTGTTAATTTAAATATAATATTAAATATGATTTTATATATTTAATAACTACAAAAATAGTTACCTCAGACATAAAATGAAGTTTATTTTTAGGTTTTTATTCAAAATCATCTTAGCTGGAATTTTCATGAATTTTGGGTTTCCTGAAATGATCTATCAGTACAATAAATTTGAATTTAGCGATGGATTCTTGGAGCAAATTAAAAATATTGATGTTAACGATCTTCAGTCAAATCTAAATAAGATGATCGATAAAAATGGAGATTTTATAGTAGATAACATTAACAGCATTTCTATTAAAAAAGGAGGTGTTTCAAAGTTTAAAGAAGTTAAAAAACATACTCAACCCAAAATAATAAGTGCAAATAGGAATAATATTATTAGTGAAAGTAAAAAACATATTGGAATACCTTATAGCTATGGAGATGAAGATCCCATAAATGGATTTGACTGTTCTGGTTTTACTTGGTATGTCTATAAAAAAAGTATCAATTATAATCTCCCAAGAAATTCTAGGCAACAATTTTCAACTGGGGGTGGCAATTTTGTAAATTTTAATCAATTAAAACCTGGAGATTTAATGTTTTTTTCGGATAATGGACGTCAAATCACCCATGTTGCAATTTTTTTGGATCAAGATAATTTCATTCACGCTCCAAGAACTGGTCGGCGTATTTCTATAGAAGCCATGAATAGATATTGGCAACAAAGATTTGTAAAAGGCAAAACATACTTATTATGAGGCTATTCAAATTTATATTCGCAACGATTTTTTACTGCCTATTTTATATTTGCATGGTAAACTTATCTGCCTCTGCTATAAATAATAAGATGGAAACATTGAATTTGAAGGAGTTAACATCAATCGATGGAATGATTTCTGGCCAAAATGACATCATCACTTTTATTGTATTTAAGCTGGAAAATACAGATACCGAAGAAATTAAAAACCAAGTTTTGAAAGAACTTCAGAATTTGAAATCTGAATAAGTTAATGTAAGTCAGCTAATTTCTTTTTTGCCGCAATTTCTTTTTTCTTTAATTCAGCAATATCTTCTTTGTCGTCTTCAATATCTTTTTCTATTCTTAAAATTGCGTCTTGAGAACCCACACCAGCTTTCAAATCAATTTCAGCTTGCTCTAAATCTTTTTGATTTTCGGCCATTCTTTTTCTTGAAGATTCAATTTGTTTATTGTATTCTGCTATATTACCTTCAATTTGAGCGATTTCATCTCCAGAACTATTTTGGTCAATCTTTTTACCTACAAGCGATTTGTTTTTGTCCTCAATATCTTTGTCAATATTTACCGCTTTCTTATTTTTTCTTTTTAATAAAAAATACAATACGATTATACTTACAATACTTAAAATCAATGCCATCTTTAATAATTTAAATTTAATTATCCATTCAAAGCCACCACTTCTTTAATCTCAGGTAAGTGGGATTTGAGTAAATTTTCTACACCTCCTTTTAAAGTAGCTGTACTAGAGGGGCAACCACTACATGAACCTTTTAAAATTACTGTTACTGCTCCACTTTCTTCATCATAAGATTGGAAATGAATCGCACCACCATCTTGCTCTACAGCTGGTTGTACATATTCATCTATTAAATCTACTATTTGTTGATCTTTTTTAGTGTTTATTTCTGGAGCTAAATTAGTAGTAGTTGAAATTGATTTTTCTTTATTTGACGCTGCAACTACTTGTTTGGGAATTTCTTGTACTGGATTTTCATTTCCCATTAACCATTCTTTTATAAACTCTCTTAATTCCATAGTTACATCACTCCACTCTACCATGTCATTTTTATAAACCGTTACAAAATTTTGAGCTATAAATATTCGAGTAACAAATGGAAAATTAAAAAGCGCCTCCGCAAAGGTAGAATACCCTTTAGCCTCGCTCGAATTTAAAAATTCTACCACTACTCCACTTTCTACCAGCATATGGTCAGCCACATACTTCATAGTATTAGGGTTTGGGGTCATTTCAGCATAAATTGTAACTGGTCTACTCATTTTATAATTTTTTACTAAATTACGTAAAGACTTATCAAATGAAACCCTTGATTAAAAAAATTAATGGAATAAATCCTCAATTAGGTGAAGATTGCTACATTTCAGAAAATGCAACCATAATTGGGGAAGTAATTTGTGGTGACAGATGCAGCTTTTGGTTCAACTCTGTCACTAGAGGAGACGTACATTACATTAAATTGGGAAATGACGTAAACGTTCAAGATGGAGCAGTTATTCATTGTACTTATAAAAAAAATCCTACTAATATTGGAAATCAAGTAACTATTGGTCACAATGCCATTGTTCATGGCTGTACCATAAAAGACAGAGTACTTATTGGTATGGGAGCCATTGTCTTGGACGAATGTATTATTGAAAGTGATAGCATTATTGCAGCCGGTGCAGTGGTTACCATGGGAACTCATGTAAAATCTGGAGAAATTTATGCTGGAGTACCAGCGAAAAAAGTAAAAGAAGGTGATTTTAAAAATCAACTTTTAGATTTGGCTAATAAATATGTAGAATACGCTAGATGGTATAAAGATTAAATAATTTGAACTGTTCTAGACTTGTTTTTAGTATCATAAAATAAGTTTAGATGCCCATCAAATTTATCACTAGCTTCTGTTGTCAATATTTCTACATTTCCATTTTTTAATATTTGCTGATCTGTATCTGTATGTTTTTTTAAATAGTCAATTAACTTTTGGGCAATTAAATTACCTTGATCAAATAAATTAACGCCGATAGGTAAATATTTTTCAATAGACGATTTTAATAATGGGTAATGAGTACAAGCTAAAACTATGGTATCTATTCGCGGTTCTTTTTCTAAAAGTTCGGCAATATATTTTTGAATATAATATTGCCCCCCTTCTTCGTTAAAGGAATTATTCTCTACTAATGGTACCCACATAGGACAACTTTGTTGTACAACATGAACATTGGGGAAAAATTTAGCAATTTCAATTGGATAACTGTTAGAAACTACTGTTCCAGCAGTTCCCATAATTCCTATATAACCAGATTTTGAATAATTACCAATTTCTTCAGTAGTAGGTCTAATAACTCCTAATACTTTTTTATCAGGAAATTTTTTGGGTAGTACTGTTTGTTGAATATTTCTCAATGCTTTTGCAGATGAAGTGTTGCATGCTAAAATAATTAAGGGACAGTTTTTAGAAAATAAATATTCTACCGCTTCCAAGGTATATTGATTAATTACCTCAAAAGACCTTGTTCCATAAGGTGCTCTAGCATTATCACCAAGATATAGGCAATCGTACTCTAGCATTAAGTCTTGTATAGACTTAAGTACAGTTAGCCCTCCATAACCCGAATCAAAAATACCTATAGGTCCTTTCATTATCAAAAAAGGCTCTTAGAAAAGAGCCTTGAATTTAATTTGAGGTATTTATTCCTAGCTTTTTTCTCACTTTATCACTAATATCATCACCCCCAGCGTGTAAAAGAGTTGTTCGCTCAAATATATAATCATATCCTTCAGATTTAGCCAACTCTTGAACAGCATTATTTACCTTTACCATAATAGCTTGTAATAATTCTTGTTCTTTCTGCTGAAGCTTGGTTTCAGCTTCATAAGCTTTCTTCTCATAATTTTGCTGTCTTTCCATTAAATCAGCTTCTTTTCTTTGTCTAGATTCTGCAGACATGGTAGTTTTTTGCTTTTCATAGTCCTGAGCAAATTCCATTATAAGTTTTTGATACATCTCCAGTTCTTTAGCTAAATCGTTTTTATAGCTTTCTAGTTCTTGTCTTGCTGATTCATAGTCTGGCATTTCTTGAACGATAGCTTGAGAGTTTACATGTCCTAACTTCTGAGCGTTAAAACTAAACGCAGTCAATATAGCTATGGAAAATAAGATTGATTTTACTGTTTTTTTCATTGTTTACTTTTTTAATTTTCGAATTATTGCATCGCTTTTGTCATACTTTGGATCTGCGTACAAGATATTGGAATTTTTACTTTTGTCAAGTACAAAACTATAATTATTATCTTTTGCTAATGATTCAATAGCTTTGAATACTTTTCTCTGAATAGGTTGAATTAATTCTTTTCTTTTTTTAAATAAATCGCCACCAACACCAAATTTTTTGGTTTGATAAACTCTTAATTCATCTTGAAGATTGGAAATTTCTAACTCTTTATCTTTTTTTATATCTTCTGGTAGGATTAATTCATTTTTTCTTAATTCATTTGCTTTACTTTCAATATCTTTTATTTTTTGATCTAACTCTTTTTGCCATTCAGCAGCTAAATCATCTATTTGCTTTTGGGCTTTTTGGTAGCTCTCCATCTGATCTAAAATATATTCAGAATCTACAAAAGCAAATTTCTGAGCAATAGCAACATTACCTGAAAAAAAAATAATAAAAAATAAAGTTCTTAAAATATTCATTAAATTATAATTCTCCAATATTCATGCCAATTGTAAAGTGAAATTGTCCTCTATAACCTTTAGATTGAATTTGAGCATTATGATTGACTTCTCCAGCAGCACCAGGATCTAAAGGGTCAAACCCAAATCCATAATCTAATCCCAATAATCCAAACATGGGCAAAAATATTCTAACTCCAAAACCTGCGGACCTTTTTACTTGAAATGGATTGTATTTTTTATAATCGTTCCAAGAGTTACCACCTTCTAAAAAACTTAGTAAATAGATTGTAGCAGATGGATTTAAACTCACTGGATACCTGAGTTCCAGAGTGTATTTACTAATTAATCTATCGCCAGTATTAGATGAAATGGTTTGTTCGTCATACCCTCTTAAAGCAATTATTTCTCTTCCATCTAAGTTAAAACCTGATAAACCACTTCCTCCTAAATAAAATCTTTCAAATGGTGGAGCTCCTAAGTTTTTATTCCAACCATTTAATAAGCCAAATCCTAATCTTGCATTAACTACTAATTTTTTATCCTTGGAAATTGGGGTAAACCATGAAGAAGTGAATTTGAATTTATTGTACTGCAAATATTTATATTTTTCTTGATCGGTTAGTAGACTGTGGTCTTCAAAGTCATTTATTCTCGAATAAGGATATACACTAGTTTTTAATGATAGAGATATTGACGATCCGCTTCTTGGATATAATGGCTGGTCAATACTGTTTCTAGAAATTCTCCACAAAACATAAGGATTATTTACATATCCTTCAGAAAAGCTAAACACATTACCAAAATTATTTAAATCATAGTACTGATATCCAGCTTCATAATAAACACTAAAATAATCATCCGGCCATTTTAATCTCTTTCCCAAACCCACAGAAACACCTGTAATTTTAATTACTCTTCTAGCTGGGTTTATTGCTTTATTTCCTTCAGCGTCTAAGGAATCGGTTATAAATTTTCGATCATAAGACTGTAAGGAATGATATGCAGATACCGTAAATGAATTCGGCTTCTTGCCCCCTAACCAAGGTTCGGTGAAAGACATATTGTAACTTTGGAAAAAATAGCCACTTGACTGAGCTCTAATACTTAATCTTTGTCCATCTCCAGATGGTAAAGGAGACCAGGACCCTTTTTTAAATAATTTTCGTGCTGAAAAGTTGTTAAAAGTAAGTCCAAGCGTTCCAACTAAGGAGTTGTTTCCCCAACCACCAGAAAGTTCAATTTGATCATTAGGTCTTTCTTCAACAACATATTCAATATCTACAGTACCGTCAGTGGGGTTTGGCATTGGATTTACTCCTAATTTTTCTGGATCAAAATATCCATTTTGAGCCAATTGTCTCTGGGTTCTAATTATGGCATCCCTTGAAAATAAATCCCCAGGGTGAGTATACATATCTCTCAATATTACATGATCACTAGTCTTAGTATTTCCAGTAACATTTACTTTTTTAATTCTTGCTTGCTTTCCTTCATAAATTTTAATTTCTAAGTCTACAGAGTCATTTTCTATTTTTTTCTCGGTTGGAGTAACTTGAAAAAACAAATATCCATCGTCCATATAAATGGAGCTAATATCCGTACCATTGGGATTCATAAATAATTTGGTCTCCAAAGAAGTTTGGTTATATAAGTCTCCTTTTTTAATACCTAAAATAGTGTCTAATAATCCACTTGAGTACTTTTGATTACCTGACCATTTTATGTTTCTTATAAAGTATGGATTTCCCTCACTAATTTTCAAATATACATTAATACTATTTTCGTCAAAATCATAAACAGAATCAGAAATTATTTGAGCATCTCTGTGAGCAATTTCGTTGTACTTTTCTGTAATTGCATTTTTATCTTGGTTAAATAAAGAATTTTGAAATTTAGATTTTTTATAAAATCTATACCATTTTCTTTCTTTGGTTTCTTTCATTAACCTTTTGATCTTCTCATCGGATAAAAAATAATTACCATCAATTATAATTTCGTTAATCTTTACTCTAGAACCCTTATCAACTTCTATTTTAAGAATTTTACTGTTATTGACCAAGGTGTCACTTTCTGTAGTAATGGTAGATTTAGCTTTTAAAAAGCCTTTTTCAATAAAGTAGTTTCTCGAAATGTTTTTAACATTCATTTTCAATGCTTCGGTAATAATTTTGCCACTGAAAAGATCTAAGTCGTCTCTGATTTGATCCGCTTCTGATTTTGAAACTCCACTAAATTTATATCTAGACATTCTAGGTCTTTCTTGAAGCTTAATTCTTAAAAATAAATTATTCCCTTGTGTTTTTTCTTTTAAAATAGATACTTCACTAAACAATCCCTGATCCCATAACTTAGTTATAGCTTTAGAAATTTTATCACTTGGAATTGCAATTTTCTCACCTCTTTGCAGACCAGATTTTTGAATAATTAATTCATGATCTAAGAATATTGCCCCATCAATGGAAATTCCAGCAAGTGTATACTCTCTTGGTGAAAGTTGGTAATCGGTATAAGTAGTTTGGCTAAAAGAGGAATTAATAGCTATACAGCAAACAAATAAAAACTTTAAATATTTATACATTTTCATTTAATATTTGATCTGAAGTCTTACCAAATCTTCTTTCCCTTTTTTGATAATCATAAATAGCCCGAAAAAAGTTTTTCTTTTTAAAATCAGGCCATAAAATTTTTGTAAAATACAATTCCGTATAGGCCAATTGCCACATCAGAAAGTTGCTTACTCTATTTTCTCCGCTAGTACGTATTAGTAATTCAGGATCAGGATAATTGGCAGTACTCAAATAAGAACTAATTAAATCTTCATTAATGGAATCACTTGATAATTTTCCATCAACTACTTCTTGAGTCATTTTTTTTATTGCATGTGCAATTTCTCTTCTAGAGCTATAACTTAACGCTAGAATAAGAGTGATTTTATTATTGTATTTTGTTTTCTCTTTGGCATCTATCAAAGCGTTTTGGCAGGTTTTAGGAAGTATTTCTACATCTCCAATTGTTTCTAGCTTAACCCCTTTACTATTTAATTCGTCTATTTCGTTGTAAATTGATTGTACTAACAGATCCATTAAAGCAGCTATTTCTTCTTTAGGTCTATTCCAATTTTCCGTACTAAAAGCATAAAGGGTAAGGTATTGAACCCCCACTTCCACCGCTGCAGTCAATGCTTCTCTTACTGAATCAACCCCATTTGTATGACCAAAAATTCTCAATTCTCCCTTCTGTTTAGCCCACCGACCATTCCCATCCATAATTATGGCAACATGTTGCGGGATTCTTTTGGGGTCTAATTGAAAATCTTTCACTAAAATATTTTACTGGTACAATTTACCATTTTGGGCACACAACGTCTTTGAAGAATTCATAAGTGAGGGTAATTCCACTTACTGCATACCAGTCTTTAGTACTAGAATTTCCTCTTTGAAAGCCAACATTACTTCTTTCTAAGCCAGGCTGTTGTTCCAAAAGATAAGATTTTGATTTATCACTTAATGCAATTCTTGTGGGATCTTCCCAATTAGAAGGATCTGGATATAAACCACTAACATCGTCTAAAAAGTCAGTAAAAGTTTTTCGCATAGCATACTCAATACAAAATGATAAATGGTGAGTAATATTCATCTTCACACCTAATCCAAATGGAATCACAATTTGGTTCAAAGCGTAAGGTTTTGTTTGACCTTCAGTTCTAAGTGGTTGAAGAGCATATAAAGAATCTCCATATTTGGTTTTAGGATTCATTCTCATATAATTGATGCCAACTAAAAAATAAGGCGATCCAAAATCAGGTTCATCGGTATGGTTTTGACCAGGATGGAAAGGGAAAAAGTCAATTTCTAAGACAGGTCCAAACTCTATTACTTCAGATTCAAAACTTAGATTTCTGTAAATTTGTTCAAGTACATTAGACTCTATATCATCGGCCTTAAGTTTGTTATACATTAATTGAAACCTTAGAGACATTCTTTCATTTCGAAAATCAGTTTTAAAAATAGCTCCCAAACAAATGTCTTGCTGTGAAAAATGATTTTTATTTAAATCCCCGATATAATATCCAGTACCAGTGAAAAAACCAATTTCATTTACTTGGGCTTCCTGAGATATGGAATTAGTACTTAAAAAAACAAATACTAAAAAAACTATCCTATTCATGTCAAAATAAAAGTAGCCGCAAAATTACAAAAGAAATTAGTCCAAATCATTAAAAATGGTTAATTTCTTGAATCTTTACCCCAAAATAGCTTGTTTCTTACTGTTTTTAAGAAATTATGATCTGGCAACTCAATTAATTGCAACTTAAAATCAGCTTTTTTAATTAAGATTTCCTCATTATTCTCTAGTGTGACTGATCTACTATCCATAGAAACTAAAAAAAAACTTTCTCTAGAAGCTGCTTTTAGTTTAATTGATACATTATCACCAACAACCATAGGACGTAAGTTTAAATTATGTGGAGATATTGGTGTAATGACAAAATTATTGGATCCAGGTATAATTATGGGGCCTCCGCAAGAAAGAGAATAAGCTGTAGATCCTGTAGGTGTTGCAATAATCAAACCATCAGCCCAATAGGTATTTAAAAATTCATCATCTAAAAAAGCTTCTATTTTGAGCATCGATGAAGAATCTTTTTTATGAACTGTTATTTCATTTAAAGCAAAATTTGAATTGTTTTCGCTTAATATGATTTGGTTTTCTACATGTAGTAAGGATCTTTCATCTAAATTATAATCTCTATTTTTTAAAGCCTTCACTGCCAATAATATATCGTCCTGATTAATATTAGCTAAAAAGCCTAACCTTCCAGCATTAATTCCTAGAACTGGAATATTACTATTTTTGATCATAGTAACCGTATCTAAAAGAGTTCCATCACCACCAAAACTAATTAATAAATCAATTTTTCCTGAAATAACATCATGGCTATTAAAAAACTTGATATCAAAATGATCAAGAATAGATTTATGATTTTTAAGTTTATGATAGACATAAATATTAGCATTCAATTCGATGATCAAACACTTAATTAAATTATTTAGAAATTTTAAATTAAAATCAGAGATAGATTTTCCATAAATAGCAATATTCATCATTTTAAACGTTTAAATATTTCATTAGGTGATCATACCTTTGTTGGCTTAAATTATTAATTTCATGATCACTAAATATTTCTTCTACGATGTATTCGTATCTAGAAAATGTTTGTAAAATAGCTCCTAATTTGCATTCGCTTAATTTTAATGTAAGTCTCAACTGGTTGTTAGATTCTAAAGGCTCAGAATAAAGGCTTAAAATTTTAGCATCGTTACTTTCTACAATTTGTGAAATTTGTGAAAGTTGATAATCTATATTGTTAACTAAAAGAACTATAATTGATCCACTACTTGAAAATCCTGATTGAGCACAAAAAATATCTAGTAATTTTTTTCCACTTATTGAGCCTTTATAGTTTTTTTGATCATCGCATACTGGTACAATTGTTAACTTAAATTTAGATAAAAAGGAAACTACTTGAAAAAAATGAGTGTTTTCTAAAACAAAATGTTGATTTCCAATAAAATTAATCTTAGAGATGGAATCAGAAAGATTGTTGTAATCATAAACCATTTCATCTGAAAGTAAACCTACATATTCCGTATTACTGACTACGGGTATATGATTTAATTTAAATTCATCCATCCAATTCAAAGCCTTTTCAATAGGTTCATTGATTCTTACTGGTGGCACATTACTTTGAATTAGTTCTATTGCTTTCATTTAAATAAAAATGTAAAAATACAATTAAAGTTACGATTAAGATAAATTGTATTCTAATTTTGCAGTTATGACTTCATTAAGTGTAAATATCAATAAAATTGCGACATTAAGAAATGCAAGAGGTGGAAATACTCCCAATTTATTAGAGCATGCTAATAATATTATACGTTTTGGGGCAGATGGAATTACCGTACACCCAAGACCTGATGAAAGACACATTACTTACAACGATGTTAGAGATCTTAAAAATATTTCAGTTGAATTAAATATTGAAGGAAATCCAAAAGAAAAATCATTTATTGATCTTGTTTTAGAAACGAGGCCAGACCAAGTAACTCTAGTTCCTGACGAAAAGGGACAACTTACTTCAGATCATGGCTGGGATACTATTAAAGAAAAAGATTTTTTAACTCAAACCATCGATTTATTTTCCAATGCTAATATTAGAACTTCACTTTTTGTAGATGCGGACGAAAAGCTAATTAAAGCCGCTCAAAATACAGGTGCTAAAAGAATAGAACTGTACACGGAAAGTTATGCCAAAAACTATTCTAAAAACCCTCAAAAAGCTATTGATCCATATTTAAAAGCAGCCAAAATAGCTAGAGAAGTTGGGTTAGAAATGAATGCAGGTCACGACTTAAATTTAGAAAATTTATCATTTTTTACGGCTAATATTCCTGATCTAAAAGAAGTATCCATTGGACATGCTTTAATTTCTGACGCACTAAACTACGGAATGGAAAATACAGTTAATTTATACCTAAGATCGTTAAAAATATGAAATTAAATTTCACTAAAATTGGCATTGGAAATCCACTATTAATAATACATGGATTATTTGGATCTTCTGACAACTGGAGAACTTTAGGAAGACAATTTGCAGAAAAATATGAAGTATTTTTAATTGATTTGAGAAATCATGGAAAATCTCCTCATAGCTCCGAAATGAATTATGATTTAATGGCTATAGATATTATGGAGTTAATTAATGCCGAAGGCATTAATCACCCAATACTTATTGGTCACTCAATGGGAGGAAAAGCAGCTCTAATGTTCGATAAAAAATATCCCAACTTTTTAAAGAAACTCGTAGTAGCTGATATTGGTTTGAAGTCATATCCAATGCACCACGATCAGATTTTAAAAGGTTTGAATAGTATTAATTTAAATACCATTAGTTCAAGACTAGAGGCTCAAAAAACTTTAAAAGAACATATCAAGGAAATCGGGGTTCAACAATTTCTTTTAAAAAATTTATACTGGCGCGAAAAAGGACAACTAGAATGGAGAATGAATTTAAAAGTTATAGAAAAAAATATTTTTAGAATTCTTGAAAAAATCCATATTGAAAAATCATTTACGTCTGCATTGTTTATAAGAGGGGAATTGTCCAATTATATAATCGAAGATGATTTTAATGAAATTTTAAAAATATTTCCAAATGGAAAAATTCAAACAATTCATAAAGTTGGTCACTGGCTACATGCCGAAAATCCAGTTGAATTTTTCAAACTAGTGACTGAATTTATTGATTAATTTTTATTTATTTTAGAAAAAATTTATGGTTAACTCTTTGGTTTTTTGATACCCAATCTACAATATACATACCGGTTTGTAGATTATTAAGATTAACCAAAAATCTGTTTTTTGAATTATTTTCTGAAGTATATACGCATCTTCCAGAAGGGTCATAAATCATTAAATTGAAGTTGGATTCTCCAAGATTTTTAATCAACAGTGATCTTTCAACAATACTAAATTCTAAAGACGGATCCTTTAAATTTTCTTTATTAGATAAAGGCTGTTGTTCCAACGTAAAAGATAGAGAAACTGGTAAGTGATCACTCATATAAAATAATGCATTAGCTATTTCCTGAGTAACTTGTGAATTAGTTCCACTATTTATAGCTTGGTTAAAATGGTTTCCATCTTGCCCCTCAGAGACATATGAATTTATAACATATTTTACCCCTTGAGAACCTGAAATAATATCATTTGAAGTAAAAATAATGTCAAAACGATCATCCATACCTCCATATGCACCTCCTGCATATCCTCCAGTAGCAGATCTAGTACTTTGGGTATGAATGGGAGCATATGAGTTGTTGTTATGCCAATTACCCATTTGATTTATTGGATCAATTAGATCTAACGACTGCCCAAATAAAATTTCCTGACAACCAGGTTCCAAATCATAATAAAAATTAAAGTCACCCCCAACAAATAATTTTTGTGTACGATTATTATTAATTAAAAACTGTTTGAATGCCACAGCTTCTTGTCTTCTTAATTCTTCATTAGTTGAACTACTACCTGCTTTTAAATGAATGGAATAAAAGTAAAGTAAATTGGTATCACCAAGTAAAGCTAATTGTTTGTCGTAAAGGACATATTCGCTTATATCTCTTAATTGGGTGGGGATTTGTTGTTGAGAATATAGGGCTAATTTATTTTGATTGTAAAAAAGTAAATTATCAGTATCTGGACCATCAAAAAATAAAGCGCTTTGAAATTCATTAGTTCCATTAGCATTTAAAGCAATATTTTTAATAAGTGCTCCTCCATTAAAGGAAGTAAGTTCATTGACCACAAAAATATCTGGTTTTATAAAATCTAAAATTTTAACTAAAGTATCTATTCTATCTTGTTGTGAAGAGGGAAAATTTAGTAAATTATAATAAGTAACTTTTAGAGTGTCTTGAGAAAAAGTAGACAGAAAAATGGAATGAAATAAAATTAAAAGGACTAATCTCATGAAGCTTTTTTAACTAAATATAAATAAACTGGAAAATGATCGCTATATCCTCCTAAAAAATTAGACCCTCCATATGATCTGAAGGGGTAACCCTTATAATTCCCTTTGGGATTTTTTAAAAACGATTTATTGAAAACCACCGATTTATAAAAAGTAAAATCTTCATATTTTTTATCGTTGTCAATTAATGTTGGAGTTAAAATAAATTGATCAAATAAATTCCATTGGTCTCTGTAAGCTAATGTGCCAATTCCTTTTTTAAAATGGTCATACATAGCATTGTACATTTGATTATTGTTAAGAACTGTAGAACCCCTAGCTTTTAAAAAATCTTTAATACTCGGAGAAATTGGATCGTCATTAAAGTCGCCCATAATAATAACCTTGGCCTTTTTATCAATCTGTTTTAATGAATCGATAATTGATTTTGACAATTTAGCAGCTTCTATTCGCTTAGGTCTACTTTTAGCTTCTCCTCCTCTTCTAGATGGCCAGTGGATAACAATAAAATGTATTTTTTCTCCTAAAAGTTCGCCAGAAACAACTAATTGATCTCTTGATCTAAATCTATCATTTCCAGGAATTGAAAACTTAACTGATTTACTAGAAGTTACTTTAAAATGGGTAGGGTCATACAATAATGCACAATCTATTCCTCGAGCATCTGGGCCCTCGTGGTGAACTATTTGATATTTTTTATCAGCTATTGAAGGTTGATTTACTAAATCTTCTAAAACTAATCTATTTTCAATTTCACAAACTCCAATGATACTTGCTCCGAGCGGAGTAACTTCCTTACCTAGAGTATCTATTACAAAAGCCATATTTTTTAACTTATGAAAATATTTTTGAGAATTAAATTTCTTAGCTCCAAAAGGAGTGAAATCTTCCTGTAAAATCTTATTTGTATCTGGATCTACAATAGTATCAAACAGGTTTTCCAAATTATAAAATGCGATACATTCTAAATTTAAATCTAAGGATTGTTTATTTTGAGCTAAAATTTGCTTTGTAAAAAGAAGAAATGTTAATAAAATTAATGGGTGTCTCAACTTAACTATTTTTTTAAATTATTTTTGCGTAAAAGTAAACAACTTAATTTACTTTCGATATTTTAAATTAAATGATTCTAAGCTATATAAAATCTTTATTTTTAAGTTCACTTATATTATTTTCAATAATTGATTTTAATGCTCAAATAGATTCCACATTTATAACGGATAGTGTTGATCAAATTATACCTGTTTTTACTACTACTGTAGATTTATTAGAAAACGAGCAGCAATCACAAGACATTAGTGGTCTACTTCAATCTTCTCGAGATGTGTATGTGAATCAAGCAGGTTTTAACTTTAGTGCTGCTAGATATAGGCTAAGAGGTTACAGCTCTGAAAATACCAGACTTTTTTTTAATGGAATTCCAGTAAATGACCCTGAAAACGGATGGACTATATGGAGCTATTGGGGTGGATTGAATGATGTTACTAGGTATCCAGAAAATAGTTTTGGAATATCTAATTCTCCTGCAACCTTTGGTAGTGTTGGTGCCTATTCTTATATATCTGCACTTCCATCTGAAAAAAATATTGGAGGACGAATCTCTTATGCGGCTACCAATAGGTCTTATCGAAATAGAGCGATGTACACTTATAACACAGGCCTAAACAACAAAGGATGGGGATTTTTAATAAGTGGCTCTTCTAGATGGTCAGATGAAGGGTATGTCCCTGGAACCTATTATAGTGCTGGCAGTTACTTGTTATCTATTGAGAAAAAATTCAATGCTAAACATACCTTAAATTTTATGGGGTTTGGTGCACCTACTATTCAGGGAAGACAAGGAATTGCAGTACAAGAAACCTATGACCTTACTGGAGAAAATTTTTACAATCCGTATTGGGGTTACCAAACTCAAAGTGATGGAACACAAAAGAAAAGAAATGCAAGAAATAGAAATAACCATAAGCCCTACCTAACTTTAGGACATTTTTGGAGTATATCTAAAAAATTAATTATTCAAACTAATTTATATGCTATTACAGGGAGAACTGCAAATACTAATCTAAATTGGTTTAACGCCAACGACCCGAGACCTGACTATTACAAATACTTGCCAAGTTATTTTATAAATAATCAAGGAAGCCTTTATGGTAATCAAATAATTGAAAATCAAGCTGCTTATAACCAAATTTTACAAGGTTGGCAGCAAAACAATCCTAATACTACGCAACTAAACTGGGATTTAATGTATAATGCTAATTATAATAATCTATATACTCAAAATGATATTGGAGGGGAAGGTGGAAACTCATTAACAGCAAGAAGATCTAAATATATATTGGAAGAATACCGCTTAGACCCCAGACATTACGGTTTTAATAGTTTTGGTAAATGGACTGTAAATGAAAATAGTAACTTAAATTTTGGAGTAAGTATTAGTAACTATAAAAGCAAAAACTTTAGATTAATGAATGATTTGTTAGGAGGAGATTATTGGGTAGATATCGATCAATTTGCATTGAGAGATTTTGATGATCCTAATCTGGCTCAGAATGACCTTCAAAATCCTAATAAAATTATTAAAGTAGGAGATATTTTTGGGTATAACTATGACATTCATATAAATAAAAACGAACTATTTAGCACCTATAGTTTCAACAAAAATAGAATTGAAACATTTTTTGGAATTAACTTATCCAACACAACTTTCTGGAGAAATGGAAAAATGCAAAATGGAAGATTCCCTGATAATTCTTTAGGAAATTCAGAAAAACAAACTTTTTTAAATTATGGAGCAAAATTTGGGTTTTTATACAAAATAACTGGAAGACACTTACTTTCCTTCAATGCAATGTATAAAACCGAAGCCCCTTACGTAAGAAATGCTTATGTATCTCCAAGAACTAGAGATCAACTGGTACCTAACCTAAAATCGACAGAAATAATTTCAGGAGATATTAATTATAATGTTCGACTTCCATTTTTAAAAGCTCGATTAACTGGATTTTATACCCAAATAAATAATCAAACATGGGCTAGATCTTTCTACCATGACGAATACAGAACTTTTGTTAATTATATGATGACTAATGTCGATCAACTATTTATGGGAACAGAATTAGGTTTTGAAAGCAATATTACTTCTTCACTTCAACTAACCGGAGCCTTTACTATTGGTGATTATTTGTATAAATCTAGACCTATAGCAACAATTACAAGAGACAACTCGCAGGAAGTAATTGCATTAGATAAAGTCATATACCTTAAAAATTTTAAAATTGGTGGAATGCCTCAACAAGCTACTTCAATAGGTTTGAAATATAACTCCCCAAAATATTGGTATGCTGGAATTAATTTTAATTACTTTACAGACATCTATTTATCTCCCAACCCGGATAGAAGAACTACAGAAGCTTTAGCTGGATATGCTGAAGGATATCCTTATGTAAATGAAATTGTAGACCAAACAAAACTGGAGAATGGAAATGCAGTAAACTTATTTATTGGAAAAAGCTGGAAATTTTATAAAAACAATAGTTATTTACGTCTTGGTTTAAATGTAAATAATTTAATTGACAACACCCATTTTAAAACTGGAGGTTTTGAGCAACTTAGATACGATGCCTCCAATATTCAAAGGTTCCCAAATAAATACGGTTATATGTATGGTAGAACTTATTTTTTAATGCTTAGTTATTTATATTAAAATGAAAAATACACTCAAAATTTCAATTATTTTTATACTGCTTAGTATATCCTTTTCTTGTAATAAAAGTTATGATAACCCCCCAATTAATGAAGTTCCAATTGGAAATATTATCTCTATAAGTGACTTAAAAGATATGTTTACAGGCTCTGCTACAGTGATAGATAGCAACTACAGTATTTTTGGAAATATTACCTGTGAAGAAACTAATGGAAATTTTTACAAAGAAGTTTTTATGCAGGATTTGAGTGGTGCTATTAAATTAAAATTAAATGCTTCCGGTGGTTTGTATATTGGTGATAGTATAAGAATAAATATCCAAGGAATTACTATGAGTGAATACGGAGAACTCATTCAGCTGGAAAATGTAGATGTAGATCAACAAGTGGTGAAAATTGCTACTGAAAAATTCATCGACCCTTATGAAGCAACTATAAGCCAACTAAGTTTAAGTGAAGACCAAAGCAGATTAGTAAAATTAAGCGATGTAGAATTTTCTGAATTGGGATTGACCTACGCAGATGCAGTAAATCTTTCAACTGGCTCCAGACTACTTTCCGATTGCAACGGGAATACAGTTTCTGTAAGAACAAGTGGATATGCTAATTTTGCAGATGATACACTTCCAAGTGGAAATGGTTCTATAATTGGGATTTTTACTATTTATAATTCAGAAAAGCAGTTTGTAATTAGAGATATTAATGAAGTATTATTAGACTCTAGTCGATGTAATGCTGGTGGGGGTGGAACTGGTGGAGGAAGTGGCGACTTTCTTTACAAAGATTTTGATGATGGTTCCTTAACATCAGGAGGATGGAAGACCTTTTGGAGTGGGACTAATCCAAATATTGGTGAGTGGGAAATTCTATTTGGGACAATAGCTAAAGCCAGCAATTATTCCAATAGCACAAATTATGCTTGTGAGAGTTGGCTGGTGTCTCCTAACTTTGATTTAAGTAGTGCTACCTCACCCTACTTAGTTTTTGACAATGTTACTAGATATGGCGGACCACAATTAGAACTTTATATATCTTCTAACTATGATGGAGTTAGTAACCCTGACGTTCAAGGAACTTGGTTTAATTTAACAAATTATGTTCCCAACTGGGATACTGATAACTTTGACTGGACGTTAGTCCCAAGCGGGAATACAGACCTCACTAACTTTATTTCCTCCTCTGTTGCAATTGCATATAAATATATTGGAACAAATTCCGATGGCGCTACTTGGGAAGTCGACAATATAATAGTTAGAGA
>MDSV01208058.1_pt1 | contig 22242 bp, 16 predicted proteins | sample 810851 | NCBI WGS metagenome assembly MDSV01 (sample SAMN05326640, study PRJNA326480) | marine metagenome | isolation source: seawater | place: Atlantic Ocean: North East | collected 2012 | reverse complement strand
GGTTTTGCCGCCCCAGTTTCCGCTTCTGCATTGGCAACATATTTTGCTAGTGAGACAGGCGTAAACATTACAGAGAAGAGTGACAACACTGACTACAGAATTGTGTTTGTGGACTCTTCTGACAACACACAGACAGCGCTTCTCGCTGATAGTGATGCTGCACATCTTAAGTACAACCCGAGCAGTAACACTTTAACAGTTGCTGGGACAGTATCTGGTGGCACGCTCACTGACGGTACCGCTACCATTACTGGTGGTGCAATAGCAGCAGTGACAACCGTTTCGGGGTCTGGTCAATTTTCGATGTCCCACATCGATCTCGACGGAACTCTTAACGCCGGCGGCAAGGTCACCGTAGTCGGTGTCTCTGATCTAGACGGCGGAATTGACGTCAACGGTTCAAAGTTCACTGTAAGCACCGCTGGTGCAGTCGTAGCTGACAGTACCGTCTCTGGTGCCGCAGGTACCTTTGACGCCCTTGCTGGTACTTCACTCGCATTACAGTCGGGTGGTATAACTGCTGCTGGTGCAATCGCCGGTGCAACTACCATAGCGGCCTCTAGTAATGCTACGATAGAAGGTATCGTTTCTGGTGCAGCCGGTACCTTTGATGCGCTAGGTGGTACATCACTTGCATTGCAGAATGGTGGTATCACGAACGCTGGTGCAATCGCTGGTGCAACAACCATCGACGCATCAGGAGACCTAACAGTTGGCTCCATCACGAATGCAGAATTTACTGTTGATGCAAGTGGTAACACTGATATCGATGGTACTTTGAATGTTGAAGGTGTACCAACTTTCCAAGCTGGAGCAGTCTTCTCTGCTGGCATCACAACAGCCAATGCAATCGCTGGTGCAACAACCATCTCAGGTTCGGGTGTCATTTCAGGTCTCAGCTTAGACATCGAAAAAGGCGCAGACTTTAACAACGGTGGCTTGACCAACGCTGGTATCATTTCAGGTGTATCCCAGTTAACAGCTTCGCATGCAAGAGTTACAAACCTTGACGTTGTTACAATCAACTCAATAACACAGACAGAAACAACACTTGAAGTGTCTGATAAGCTTATTGTTTCATCACTTTCAGGATCAGCTTCTGATTCAGATGGTGGTGGTTTACAAATCGGTGGTGGCGCGAATTCAACGGGCCATGCTTCTGTGTTATGGTCTGATGGCGACGATGCTCTCGATTTGAATATTGGTAGCTCAACTGTTGCACTCGTCAAAGCTGCAGGCTTTGAAGTAGCAGGTACAGTTTCAGGTTCAGGTCAATTGACAGCACACAATATTTCAGCAGGCCAAGGAGCCCTGACCGTTTCGCAGCTTGGTATTGTATCTGGTTCGACTTTCTTTGACATGGTTAAAGATAAGCTTCGTATTGATGGCCAGGCAGTTACAACAACAGCTGCAGAGCTTAACAAATTAGATGGTGTTACAGCAACAACAACAGAACTTAACTATGTTGATGTCACCACTATTGGTACCGTCGACGCCTCAAAGGCAGTTGTAGTAAATTCAGATAAGGATGTTACAGGTTTTAGATCCTTAACAGCTTCTGCGAACATTGTTGCCAATGCTTTCTTTGGTGATGGTTCTGGTCTTTCTGGTGTAGGTGCTCAGGTCGCTGCTACAGACGACTCAACACCTTCTGGCGCAGCAACGCTTCCACTGGTTTTCACCTCTGGTGCAGCTTCGGCAGCGAACTTATTTGTGGATCCAGGTGAACTTTCATTCAATCCTGGAACGAATGCTCTTTACGTAACAGGTGCACTAACAGCAGGTGGTGCTATAGCAGCTGAAGGTAATATTTCAACTTCTGGATCCGTTACAGCGGGCAGTGGTGTTGCTGCTAATGGAGCAATATCTGCAGCAACAACTGTTTCTGGCTCTGGTACATTTTCGATGTCTCACATTGATCTGGATGGAACTCTCAACGCTGGTGGCAAAGTCACTGTAGTTGGTGTTTCTGATCTAGACGGCGGTATTGACGTTAATGGATCGAAGTTCACTGTAAGCACCGCTGGTGCGGTCGTAGCTGATAGTACCGTTTCTGGTGCAGCAGGTACCTTTGACGCACTAGCAGGTACATCTCTCGCCCTTCAGAACGGTGGTATTACAGCTGCAGGTGCCATAGCAGGCGCAACAACCATCGATGCATCTGGCGACTTGACCGTTGGTTCCATCACAAACGCTGAGTTCACCGTTGATGCAAGTGGTAACACTGACATTGATGGTACTCTAAATGTTGAGGGTGTGCCAACTTTCCAAGCTGGAGCAGTATTCTCTGCTGGAGTTACAACTGCAAATGCGATCGCTGGAGCAACAACCATATCAGGTTCAGGGCAGTTGACTGTTCATAACATTTCAGCTGGCCAAGGCGCCGCGACGATTACCCAGACTGGTATCGTGTCGAGTTCAACGTTCTTCGATGCGATCAAGGATAAATTGAGAATCGACGGCCAAGCAGTCACAACGACAGCAGCGGAACTTAACATCGTTGACGGCAACACATCAGCTGCATCGGTTACGCTTGTTAACACTGACGGCGTTGTTGTGAACGATGGAGGTACCATGAAGCAGGCACTTGTAAGTGATTTTGCGACATACTTAGCGTCTGATGGTTTAACAATTTCTTCAAACAAGATCGTAATTGATTATGTTGAAGATATTGCAACCAAATATCAGAGAGGTTCAATCCTGACAGCGAACGGACTAACAGCTTCACTGTCTCAAACCCCATTGGATGATTCACTTCAAGTGTATCTCAATGGTATGTTGCTTGTACAGTCCGGGTCTGCAGAGATAAGCTCCTCTGCCGGTGGCATCGAGGCAATCTTTGACTACAAGTATGTCGATGCCGGTGGTTCGGACCAAACAGTCATCTTTGCCCAGGCTCTCGATGACGACGATGTTATCCAACTCAAGTACATCAAGAAATAATAACCTCACCTAACAATCCCACCCAGCCCGGTTTTCACCGGGCTTTTCTTTTTCTTGATGCCGTTGCTAGAAAGAAAAACTATTTATTAAGTAAAATAACATTTACTTTCGTTGTTTAAGGAGATAATAGTATGGCAGCTAGAAAATTTAAGTTTGTCTCACCTGGTGTATTTTTAAAAGAAATTGATAATTCACAACTACCAAAACTTCCGGGAAACATAGGTCCGGTTATCATAGGTAGAGCCCGCAGAGGCCCAGCCATGAACCCTGTAAAGGTTAACTCGTATGCTGAATTTGTGGAGGCATTTGGGGAACCAATCCCTGGTAACCAAGGTGATGATCCTTGGAGAGAAGGTAACGGGCTACTTGCGCCTGCTTATGCAGGGTATGCCGCAAAAGCTTACCTAGCTTCAGACATACAATCACCTGTAACAATGGTAAGGCTTTTGGGTGTCGAGGGCGATAACGCTACCGACCAAGGCGCCGCGGGCTGGAAAGCTTCTAGTGCATATGCACTTGTAACTTACCCTTCAGGGTCAATTAGTGGTTCCGCTCACAATGTGTCTGCGATATTTTATACAATCGGAGACACAAAAATTCAAGCACTCGGTACTATACCCAATAGAGTCACTACCTACACGGCCGACAGTCCGGCTCCAAGTGGATCAGTTGTAAAGACAGATGAAACAGGGGCATTCGAAATTCTTGTAGATAATGCATCAACCAAAAAAGTTTTTAAGGTTGACTTTGTAAAAGGCAGTAAAAATTATATAAGAAGTGTCTTAAATACAAACCCAGTCATGACTAATCATACTATTTCTAGTGTTGTGTCTGGCACCATGGCGGCAGACTTTTGGCTGGGTGAAACGTTTGACGATGTCATACCTTCAACTGCAGTAAAGTATGGATACATATTGAAGCTTCAAAATGAAGCTTTGTATAATTTGGCAGATTTAGAACTCCCAGCAACGGCTGCGCGCTCAGGCTGGGTCTTTTGCCAGGATGAAGGAAGAAAAGAAGATTTTGATCCGCTTTCTCAAGATAGATTGTTTAGGTTTATATCTCTGTCAGAAGGCGAGGAATCTAGCAAGGATATTATTGTTGCAATTGAGGACCTAAGAATTCCTCAAGAAGGCGATACAGATCCTTATGGTTCTTTCACTGTTTTAGTAAAGAGAATATACGGCACAAGAGTTGAGGTTGTAGAATCTTTTGTGGACTGTAATTTAAATCCAAACTCAGATAGATATATAGGTCGTCAAATAGGTGATCAATATTTCCAATGGTCTTCTACTGAAAAGAGAAATAAGGTTTATGGAAACTACATAAATAATTCTAAATATGTACGAGTTGATATAGAGACAAATGTAGATCAAGGAAACTTGTCACCATCTAAGGTTCCATTTGGATTTTATGGACCAATCGTTCCGGCAGATATTAAACTTTCGATAACTGGTGGCACCTTGACTGCAGCTTCCAATGTTGGCAGCGCGGATGCTTTTATTGACCAGCTTCAGCCTTTAAGTTCTAGTAATGACGGTGGAATTGATAATGGATCAGGCACTTGGACCATATCATGGCCAAAGTTACCCCTCACAGTCAGTGGGTCTGTAAGAGGCGATGATTATTTTGGAGATGCTGTCTATAAGCTTTCGTCAAATGAATTAACTAGCGAAGTAAATGATGGTAGAATAGATTACATTAGAAGGTTGCCAACGGGATTAGCAGCTCAGCAAATTTCAGGTCTGGCCACCGGCAACAAGGGGCAGTATACTTATACTTTTAGTTTAGATGACATTGTACTATCAGGAACCCTCGGCCCAGATGCTGCTACAACAAATGTCAAGGAGGCCGTTTATGTAAGTGGCTCTAGAGCCATTCAACAAGCGACAGCGACGGTTAAATTTGTAACTTCTAACGCAGTACAATTAGATGGTGATAATATCTCTATTACTCTTCAAGCAGTTGACGGTACTTCAAGGACCTATAGATTTAATAATGGTGGCGGCCAAGCCAATGGCGCACTGATACCTGATACTACTGATGTTATTCGAGTGAATGTCGGAGGCGAAAATACGCAAGGTGGTTTTGCTACTAAACTAAAAGAAGCAATAGAGGCCACTGCTGGACATAACGGGAAACTAGAAGCGACTTTAAGTACGGTTACAAATGCTAATGATACTGTAACTATTAAACAAAAAACGTTCGGGGCTAGTGGCAACACAACAATCCCTGCAATTCCTAATGGTGCAACAGGTAAATTTACCGTCAATGGTGATGTAACTCAAACCACTTTTACTGGTGGTGTCGGTTCTACGACTGGACTCGCATCTTATACTGCACTCAGCTCAAGTACTGCACTCTTGGAGCTTGGGTTTGATAAATTTCAGATGCCTCTAGTCGGTGGATCCGATGGTGTTAACATCAGAGAAGCAGACCCTTTTGCAAATAGAGTTCTTTTAAACGGGACGACCGCAAACAACTATGCTTTCGCTTCCGTCGATCGAGCACTTGAACTTATAAAAGACCCAGAGGTTATAGAGCATAATTTAGCTTGCATGCCTGGCATTACAAACGACGCCTTAACACTGAAGCTTGTTGAGAAATGCGAATCTAGAGCAGACTCTTTAGCAGTTATAGATCTTAAGGATGTCTACCTTCCTGCCCATGAAAAGAAGTGTGACAGCTTTGCAGATAGAATTGCCACAACACCACAGGCCGCAGCAAAAGCATTGAAGGCGCGCCAACTAAACTCTTCTTATGGTGCAACATATTACCCTTGGGTAAAGGTTAGAGATAACGAAAACTCAAGAGATGTCTGGGTACCGCCATCAGTGGTAGCGCTTGGAGTCATGGCTTACACAGAGCAAAGAGATGAAGTTTGGTTTGCCCCTGCAGGCTTTAACAGAGGTGGCTTAAACGAAGGAAATGCTGGAATCCCTGTACTACAGGTTTCAGAACAGCTTTTATCAAAGCAGCGTGATACTCTTTATGAAGCAAGCATAAATCCAATAGCATCTTTCGTGACAGAGGGCTTAGTTATCTTCGGTCAAAAGACCCTTCAGACCACACCTTCTGCACTTGATAGAATTAACGTTCGAAGGTTGCTTATATTTGTAAAGAAGGAAATTTCGAGAATAGCTTCAAGCTTGTTATTTGACCAAAACGTACCAGCAACATGGAACCGATTTTTAGGACAGGTTAACCCCTTCCTACAGAGTGTTCAAACTAGACTTGGATTGTCAGACTACAAGGTTATCTTGGACAACACAACGACAACTCCAGACCTAGTAGACAGGAATGTTCTTTATGCTAAGATCTTTTTGAAGCCGGCTCGTTCGATTGAGTTTATTGCAGTTGATTTTGTTATAACAAATACAGGTGCTTCTTTTGACGATTAAGTTGAAAAAAGTATTTGAAATGATATATACTTATAGGAGATATTAAATAATGAGTTTTTGGAATCAGTCGAGCATCGAGCCTAAAAGGCAATTTCGTTGGCTGCTTTATATAGCGGGTATGCCACAGTTTATAGTTAAGGATGTAAAGAAGCCTAGTTTTACGGTTTCTTCTACACCGCATGACTTTATAAATTACAAGTTTCACTATCCGGGAAGAGTAGAGTGGCAAGATATAACAGTCACAATTGTCGACCCTGTTCAGCCTGACTCAACTGCAAGCTTGGTGAAGATCCTCGAATCTGCAGGATATGTACTGCCAAACGAATATACTTCACAAGCTAATGAACCAAGAACTATATCTAAGAAAGCTTTTGTTGATTCCATGGGAGGTCAAATACAGCTAGTACAATTTGGCGCCAATACGGGAGCACAAGAGGAAAACGTTTTGGAGAAGTGGTCAATAAACAATCCGTTTATAACAAATGTAGACTTTGGTAGCTTGAGCTATGCTAGTGATGAGCTGGTCAACATCTCCATGACAATTAAATACGACTGGGCAAACCTAGAATTACCAGAGATTACACCAGGTAAGACTTGGACGCTAAACCCAGTCACTCAAACGATAGAATAAGAAAAGAGGTATGAATGTCTAGAAATTCTAGAAGACGGACTACAGTTCCGCAGGCCCCAGAACCCCGGGCTACCTCTCCATCTTCTGTAAGTAGGACAGCTGAAAATCCTTTTGGAATTAGTTTTGTTGTGCCAACAGAAGTTGTAGAGCTACCTTCACAAGGCAAATATTACAGCGAAAACTCTTCAATGTTTGGTAAATCTACTCTTGAAATCAAGCAAATGACTGCTAAAGAAGAAGAGATATTATCTAATATTAGTTTTGTTGAAGACGGGTCAATGATAGACAGGCTTTTATCAAGTATATTGATTGATAAAACAGTCACTCCAGAAGATATAATGGCGGCAGACAAGAATGCACTGGTGTTTGCTGCACGCAAGTCTTCCTATGGACCCGAATATAAGGTCAAACAGTTTTGTTATAATTGTAACTCTGAACAAGAATTTATATTCGATCTAACAAAGTGCAAAATCAAAACAGAAATTGATGAAGACATATTAAATGAAGAAACAACTGGTTTCTTTACGTTCGATCTGCCTCAATCAAAATTAAAAGTAACTATAAAGGTTTTGCTACCAGAAGACGAAGAGTATTTACAAGAGCAAGCAGATAGAGCTAGAAAGTTAAATATTGAACAGTCTTCAACTTTAAACTTTTTAAGAAGAATCGTGGTCGATGTAGATAATGTTACAGATCCAAAGCTTTTGAATCAGTTGTTTGAAGTTTTACCGGTTTTAGATATTAGAAAAATCAAATCAGTGTCAAATCAGATTAGTCCGTCTCTAGAAACAAATCAAGAGATTACGTGTGGTAACTGCGGTCATGTTACCGAAAGCGAGGTGCCCTTCTCGTTGGGCTTCTTTTGGCCTGAACTCTGAATTCGTAGAAAGAGTTACTTACGAAGAAATAATGTTCCTACAACACCGCGGTAAGTTTTCTTTTACAGAGGCTTACAATCTTCCTATTGCCCTTCGGAAATGGTTCGTGCAAAGAAACATCGAAAGATTAAAAGACATGAATGAAGAAGAATAAAGTACACCAGCAACATATTTATTGTGTATAATTAAAATAAACTTGTATAGGAGTGCCTTTAATCATGGGTCCTAAAGACGCAAAAGACAAGCTGGAAGCAAAGATTAAAAAGCTAATCCAGACCGAACTTAATAATAAAAATCTTGCTGAGGACTTCAAACTTGGCGGCGGCTTTTTCGATTTTCTTCAAGAAGGTGCAAAAGTATATGATACAAATGCCGAAGCTATAAGGTCTACGGGCCTTCTTTTGGATTCCATGGCAGGCCCCGAAGGCCTAGCTAAAAAATTTGCAAGATTTGCCGAAACTGGAGTTCAAATTTTTGGTGGAATTGAAAATACAACGAAAGCAGTAAAAGATTTAACTAAAAATCTAAGATCTTTTAGTTATGATCTTGATGGAACCATACAATCAAGTTTAGTTAAAACACTGGCAGTATTCAAAGAACTCGGAGTAGGAGTTACAGACTTTACAGGTATTATTGATTCTGCTCGCATAGGGTTTAATATGGCGGGCGATGATGCCCTTAAACTTGCGCGCGCTGTTGGCGCGATTGGATCAGCAACTGGCGTCGGCATGGGAGAAGCAATGAAAAACTTTAGATCTGCTCAATCAAGCATGGCATATTCTTCAGGAAAAATATTTGAAAATTTTAAAAAGTTGCAATTTACAGCTGCACAAACCGGTGTAGAGTTTGGTAAACTCACTTCTGCGTTTGGGGAGTCCATGGACACTTTTGAAGGTTCAGCCTCGAAAGCAGGAACATTAAATGCAATATTAGGCCGTTCTGTTTTTAATTCAATTGACCTGTTAGGCCAAACAGAAGCACAAAGAGTGGAAACAATAGTTCAAGGCATTAGAAAGTCTACAAATGTCCAAGCTCTATCTAGAAATAAATTTCAGTTAAAAGCTGTTGCATCTGGACTAGGCCTTACAGTTGATGAAACCCGAAAACTACTTTCAGGGCAAATGACAGTTGACCAAGCCCTGGCTCGAAAAGAATCAAAAGACCCTAGAGAAGCAGCTATGGCTAAAATGGCAGACTTATTGAATAAACATGTAAACCCAGGATTTGAATTTTTCGTTAAGCAGTTAGACAAGATGAGAACCGCTACCGCCCGCGCTGGCGTCGCCGCGAATTTCGAACAAAGAAGAGTTTTAAGACAGATGCTAGAAGGAACTGGAATTGAAACTCCAGCGGATTTATTTATCGATGCGGAAAGGGCCCTTGAAAACCTCGCAGCTCAGGGATTCAGTGGTAAAATTACGGAACTTAAAACTAGAATGGCAGCCGTCATCGGCTCTTTTGCTGAAATGAAAAACCCTTTCACATCCACCGAAGAAACAATAGACGGTAAGAAAGTCGTGACGTCAGCAGCAGAAAACCGCGCAGCTGCTTTGGAAAAACTAAAGGATAGCTTTAAAGCCTTCGGAGGTTTGCTGAAAGAGTATCGAGATCTCGACTATATGAAGCCTGTCGCACCAGATTCCGGTACTAAAGACGAGCAACGCAGTCGCAACAGAATAGACACCGAAGGCTTGTTAAAAGATTTAGAGAAAAACGTGAAAGACTTTGTAGATAATAATGTAGTTAGCAACACCCTCGCAGGCAGCACATTTATTTTGGCACTAGACAATAATTCTAGCGAGCGCTTTAAAGGAACTATTCAAGCATTCGCCGCGACAACTGAAGTCGGCTCCGATGGGAAGGTTATTCAATGATATCATTTCACAACATAGCAAAAGGAAGTAATCACTTAATAAAATTTCTACATGTGGCAACAGGAACAAGAGTTGAATTTCCAGCTTTCATAACGGAGTTCTCAGACACTTTCAATGTTTCTTGGGGTAGTGAAATGATCTTCGGACGTATGGACCCTATCAAACCATACCAGGGAACAACCAGAAGCATCAGTCTTGCTTTCGATGTTCTTTCAAATGATATTGAAATGGCGAAAGACAACATGAATAAATATTCAAGATTGATCCAAATGTTATATCCTGTTTACAACGAACCATTAACTGGAGGAATAAAAGGAAAAGGCAGAACAATAAAAGCACCTCCAATATTAAGAATACAGTTCGTAAACTTAGTAAAAAACAACTCCGAAGAATCAGTAGAAGAGGGTCTGCTTGGTTGTATCAATGGGTTTACATTTAATCCAAACCGCGAAAGTGGATTTTTTACACAGACAGATGAAATACTGCCAAAGGTTTTTAATATTAGTATAAAGTTTGATCCACAACATGAAGCAACATTAGGATTCCAGGAAAGAAAATTCTTAAACCAAGGGTTTCCATATGGTCGCCCAAAGCAGACGCCATCTTCAGATGGTAGTGGCCAAGGTACATCAGAGGTATCATCAAGAACGGAGGCTGACCTTACTAACAATTAGGTAATAAAATTATGAGAGATAGAAATGAAAAAAGAGAAATATTCTTAAATGACCACCCCTACTATAAAAGTAAGGCAAAGAAGAGGGGCATACCGTTCTTCCGACATTACTCAAAGCTAAAATTATCCTATATATCTCCGGAAGACATGAAAAATTTGACCATAGTGGACCATATTTATAAAACTGGTGATTCTTTAGCAAAGTTAGCTTTTAAGTATTATGGAGACATCCGGATGTGGTGGGTTTTAGCTGCATTTAATAAAAAACCTATTGACAATTTGATAAATGTAGGAGATATTATACATATTCCTGTTCCACTAGAAGAGGCAGTGTATTTGCTAAACAGAGATGAGTAACGAAAACAGAGAAATAAAATTCAATGAACAAGGTTTTTTAATATGGGACCGGTTTGTGCGAAAAAGAGGCAAAAAAGTCGAGGCAAAGGGTAGTAATTTCTCGAAAGGTAAGGCTGCGTCTTGCAAAACCACGTTGCATAAAATAGTTGGCAATTATGAGCCAAAAAATTTTGTATCAAAAACCATAAATAAAAACAGTAAGTTAACAAGATATAAGAGTATTCTAGACCTAGAAACACAAAAGTTAACCTCACTAGTACCAGAAATTAAACTCTATAAAATTAAAGGGAAAGCATATATACCGTTTCACTTTCCTGTTGCAGCGCAAAACACTAACATCTCAAGTTTATTACAGCCAGGCGCATCCCTTGGTGGTGTGGGTATTTCATCTTTTGATATTTCTTTTGAGGGAAAAGATTTTTTCACTGCAGATAAAAATATAATTTGTAATTTATCAATTTATACAGACTCTTTAGAGACAATCTTCCAAGAACCGCCTGCAGGACATGCTCCTTTAAATCAATTGTTCACAATTTCGAGAGAAAGGAGAACACCACTTAGGTCCAATCTAACTAAAGAAGTTTCTAGGGAACAAATAAATAAGCCATCGTCACATGAAATAGGAGTATCCATAGGATATTCAGTACCACCACAAGATGGTATTTTTACATCCGATGAGAGAACTGCAATAGATAGTACTAACTTAAATTTAAGATTGACCTACACAGGACACAACATCAGCGTATCTCAGGATGGTACATCCAGGATAGATATAAAATATATTGGAAGATTATCTGGATTTTTGAGTGATTCGATTTACAACATAATTGCGTCACCATCAGAAATCATAAACCTTAGTGATATACAAAAAGATATAGATTTTATATCTAGTTCCTCACGTCCAGACAGTGCAGCAAATCGCGATAGGATGAGAGAAATAGAAGAAAAAATGAAGTTAGAGATCCGCCAAAGAATGAGTAGATATTTGGGAATCTTAAAACAAGACAACAAAATATTTCAAATGGTGTTAAAACAAAACGACAAGCTTGATTATATAAATTTTGTAAAAAAACGCACCCAAGAAAAAGGAGATAAAGGCAAAAAGAAAAACCCACCACCAAAGGCAGCGCCAACAAAAAAAGAAAAACCTGTTGAAAGTTCTGCTTCAAGTTCTGTAGTTAGTGACACATTGACAAAAACTTTAACTGTGGAGCAAAATGAACAAGTAATCGAATATGTATTCATTGGTGATTTTATTCAGGCAGTGCTTTTCGGTGTAGAGCGTCAACAAGCCGCTGCCATAAGCGAGTTGAAAAAAAGTTCCAACACCAGTGCTAAAAATGCTAAGAAAAACGATGAACTAATTAAAATTATTAACAAGGCAAGCGAAGCTCTTTCGACGTTCAAAATACTATTTGGAAAAACAACTGTTGTAACAGGCCCTGGCCAGTATACAGTTACCAACTTAGCAGATATTCCAGTATCAACAAAAGTGGTTGCCAACTTTTTCTTTGAAAACATAGAACAGGTTCACTCCACTAGAATGACTTTGGATGATTTTCTGGATAGGGCTATCTCTAATTTGTATCCTCATGCTCTGAAGAATCACTTGTTCTCTGCAGCATCCAATTTGCCCAGCAGGACGAACGTTAAATCCTTATCTATCTCTGGAGAAACGAACAAATCTTTAAATAAATCAAAAACAAAAGTAAATATTAAAGAGCTACCTGACTTCTTAAAAAAGAAAAGTATAAACCGAAAAAAAGAAGACGATTCTGATTATCTAGTGATATATTCTGACCTGTCTGCAAAAGATCCTGTGGGTTATTCTGGAAATAAAGATGAGGATATTAAGAATGGAGTCTTTCACTTCAGCCTGTCTAAAAACCGGGGTATGGTAAAGTCAATAGACTTCTCCCAAGAGACTGTGCAGTTTAGGAAAGAAGCTTTAATGTTAGAGTCTGTTTCTCTATTTGATGAACTGAAGCTGCCATATAATGCAAACATTACCATGTTTGGAAACGGCTTGTTCTTACCAGGATCTCTTATTTATATAAATCCTTCAAGTATTGGATTTGGAGATCCAAGAAATAAGAGATCAGCATCAGCCCGTTTGGGAATCGGAGGATATTACATTGTTATATCTGTAAAAACATCTTTTAGCAATGGAAGTCTAACTACAACATTATCCGCTAAACATCAAGACTGGGCATCAGATTCCAGTACATTATCCACAGCAGAAGAATTACAATCAACAGGTATTTTTGCTAAAGCAAAGAGGATTGTGGAAAGAGAGACAGGCGAAAAATCACCTATACAGAGGTTGTACTAATGAGTTATGATTTCAAAGGAGGTTCGCCACTTTCAACAAGACAATCATTCTTAGAAAGAAGAAAGTACAAAGAGAGTGTAGAGGTGCAAGGTATCAACTTTTTAGATACCTTGTACGAAAAGCCAAACTACGGCTTATTGAATAAGAATTTCGAACCAGTAATAATAAATACAGATGAAAATTTTACAAATTTGTCTTTATTCAGTGACGGGTTAGCAGGCATATACGGTGCAAGTTTTGTCACAAGGATATTCGAAAATTTCCAAAAAGCCTACGAGTCAACTATTGATCTCTCCAGTCCGGAGGCTATTCCTTATATTGATATTCTCTCTCCAAAGAAGGCGTACATAAATTTTGACAATCTGTATACAAATTATTTATCATCTATAGTAAATCAGTATGCAAACTTGACCTTGACAGAAACAAGATCTTTGCCACATTTTGCTGATGCGCTTTCTAAAATCATAGAGATGAATGTAGAAGATTTTGCAATTACCAAAAGCGGTTTTTTACTTTCAAACAATTGTCCATTATCAGTTTCTGGATTAACGATAGATTTAGCAGACCTTGACCCAACGAAGGATGATGCCAAATCCGAAATGTTAAATTCTTCAGAGTTTAAATGTTATGCAGAACTCGCTTCAGAGTCAGGTTTCTATGTAGATAAAAATGTTCCTTGGCGCCTAATCGCAAACCTTGAATCACCAATAATGAGAAATGAGATTTTGAGGTATGCACCGAATTCAACTCCAGAAACAATTCTCGATAAAACATATAGACAAAAAACACACTATGAAGATATTTCTAGTATTTATTTTTTCTATGTCTCCGTTTACCAAGAAATGCTGAGGATCCTTGGGGTCACGAGACCATATTTGTATAAGCCTGAATTAGGTGATGAGTTCCTTATATCAACAACACTAAAAACAAGAATGCTAGAGCTTAACATGGATAAAGAAGATTATAAAGCTCTCAATAAAACAGTTTTAGATCTTCACAGAACCTATTCAGACAACTTCATTAACCGGTTCAAACCAGCATCCAGCAAGATGGGCTCAATTTGTTCTGAAAAAATAAAAGAAATTTATCTTGCAAAATTAAAAATTAATAGCTACAATGAAACAAGACTAAAGGATTATTTGTGATATTACAGACGCTGGATATAAAAAACAACTGCAAGGGCATCTTCCACGAAGGAGCTTTTTTATTTCAAGATTTTGATGAAACATTAAACGAGTACTCGACAGCTTGGAAACATTCGGAGATGCTTGAAGATAAAAACTATCACTATCTTTATTTAACAATAAAGGAAGATGACCTATCGGCATACTCTCACGACCCAGAGTTATTTACTGTTTATAGAAAAAAGATGGAGGCACACTACAGAGCAGCCACTACAGCGAAAGTTAGCTTAGAGGAATCATGTTTTTATGATTTATTGCCAGAGCACCAGTTGGTGAAGTGGTTTAGTATGCGCCAACAAGCTTTGGAAAACTTAAATAGAGAATCGAAAATAGCCGAGGATTATGAGATATTGCACAAGATTCATGTACTCACAACTCTAATAGCAAAACAAGATGTTCAGTTTGGAAGCAAAACAGGCAGGGTGATTTATGATATTTTTGGATCTGCAACTGGAAGACTGACTACGAAGAAGGGATCAGTTCCGGTTCTAACTTTAAAAAAAGAGCAAAGAGAATTATTGAAACCCCAAAATGATGCATTCGTAGAACTAGATTTAAACGCGGCAGAAGTCAGAATGCTTATGGCCCTCTCAGGTAAAGAACAACCTCAGGGAGATATCCACGACTGGGTAGTAAAGAATGTATTCGACAACCAGATAGAGCGCTCTAAAGCAAAAGTAGAGTTATTTGCTTGGCTATATAATCCTTCAAGTTCAAAAAGTCACTTTGACAAATTTTTTTCGCGGCAAATTTTTCGAGATTTTTACTTTTCTGAAGATGGAGTGCTTACAACCCCTTTTGGTCGAAAGTTACTTGTCGACGAAAGAAAAGCGCAAAATTACCTATTACAATCCACAACTTCAGACCAGGTTTTAGAAAACGCATACAAAATTCAAAAAATGTTAAAAGGTAAAAAATCTAAAATCGCATTTACGCTTCACGATTCGATTATTCTTGACATGTCCCAGGAAGATGCTATAATGTTAAGAGAGATAAAAAGCCAATTTGAACAAACTAAGTGGGGCAGTTTTATGAGTACTTGTAAAATTGGAAAAAACTTTGGAACTCTTAAGGAAATAAAAATTTGAAGACAATTTTAGGAATAGGTACCGCCGGTTGCAACATAACACAGCAGTTTTCGCAATATCCTGAATACGAGTGTTTTTACGTTTCTAACGAAATTAAAAAAACCTCTAAATTCAAGTTTAACCTGCCAGAACTTGAAGGGCCAGAGCAGTACGAATCTATGAACATGGAGAAGCTGCACAAGTGGTTGGATAAAATTGATGCTGAATGTACGGTGGTATTGTGCGGAGCATCTGACTCAGCAGGTATAACACTGAGAGCACTGGAACACTTACACACAAAGGGTGTAAAAATGGAAATAATCTATATAACACCAGAATTAGAAGTACTTTCAGAGATCAAAATTTTGCACGAAAGGTCTGTCAGGGGGGTCTTACAAAATTTTGCAAGATCAGGCCTTTTTGAGACTATATCCATGGTCTCAAATTTAAACTTGGAGGCGATCGCTGGGTCGACGAACGTTTTTGATTATTATAATCAAATAAACCAAGTGCTCACAAGTACCCATTATATGATAGATGTGTTTAAAAACACAAAACCGATTACTTCAACTTTTAAAAAGCAGAAGGACTCATGTAGGGTTAAGACAATTGGTATCTCGTCTATCGAGGGAGAAGAGAAGTTATTTTTTCCTTTCAATCAAGAGGTAGAAGTGGTATACTATTATGGTATCAACGAAGAAAAACTAAAAACAGAAGAAAACCTGTTTAGAACCATTACAGATAAAGTAAAATCTAAAATAACGGAAGAAAGAAAAGTGTCGTTTGGAATATATCCAACACAGTATGATAGCGATTATATTTATGTCGAATATTTTTCTCCAAAAATCCAAGAATTAAAAGAGGAAGCATGACAATTAAAATTTTGAACCAAGAGGGTTTGGACTTCTTGAAGACGGTAGAATCAAACTCTGTTGACTTGATTTTGACCGATCCACCATATATTACATCACAAGACTCTGGGATGGACCGATGGGTCGACCACGTAAAAAAGCAAAAAGAGCCCGGATCTAAAAATATAAAAACACAGGAACAGTGGAACCGCTTCAACGAGAAAAAGAATTGGGATAAGTTTTTTGAAAACAGCGATATAACAAACCGAGGCCTTGCAAAAGACAGGATGAAACAAGATTATCTAAAATACGGTTCCATCTACGGTACAAAATACGCAGTTCAAACTGATTTCGGTGATTGGGACGCAAATTTTGATTTAGAGACACTGGATAAGTTCGTGAAAGAATTTTACAGAGTACTTCGCAAGGGAGGTACTGCAATCATCTTTTTTGATATTTGGAAACTGTCAGATCTCAAATCTATCTATGAATCAGCAAAATTTAAGCAGTTGAGATTCTTAGAATGGATAAAAACAAACCCACAACCGAGAAACAGTAACGTAAACTATTTGACCAACTGCAGAGAGGTTGCAGTTTCTGCAGTCAAAGGGGGTAAACCAACCTTCAACAGTAAGTATGATAACGGTATTTATCAGTACCCTCTTTACACAGGAAAAGACAGGTTTCACCCGACTCAAAAAAGTCTTGTGATGTTTGAAGAGCTTGTCAAAAAACACTCCAACCCTGGAGACTTGATTCTAGACCCATTCTTAGGCTCTGGAACAACAGCACTCGCAGCAAAAAATCTTAATAGGGATTTTACTGGTTGCGAAATGGATAAAGACTTTTTTCAAAAAAGTCTTGACAGATTAGAAAAAAAATAGTAATATATAAACATAAAAAAAGGATGAAAAATGAGAGCAGATAAATATGACTCAAGAGAAGGGTACGTTAGCCTTTTTCGAATTAAAAGGCTTTTCGAGAAGGTTTTCCTAGATGGATCTTTCCAAAGATGGGGGGGAATCTACAGGGGCTCTGGCTGGGATAATACTACAGCAAGAAAGTACTTAAGAAACCTGGTAGATTCAGCTGTTTTTAACTATGTCATGGTCGCCCGGGTCGATGATTGCCTTCGATACGCGATCGAACAGCAGCACCAAGAATCAATTGATTATTTTACAAAAATTGCCTCAATGGTTGACAAAGAAGGAAATCGACTCTATGATGCAATTAGTATTGACGGTAACAATACTTCCAGCGTTGTTTACGGTTTTTTAACAGATCATGAAGAGATGTATCTGCACGAAAAGACTCCCTCTGGAAGAGTGAAGAAAAAGTATTTCAAGGACCTAACTTTAGAACAACAGGAAGAAATACAACACATCGAGAAATTACAACTCATAGAACTTAGAAGGATCTTGGTTACTGATATGTGTGACTTGTTCAGAGAATTGAACCGTTCAACTAAATTGAATGACCAAGAACACAGACAGGCTACATATACAGAATTGTCTGAACTGATCCGTTTTCTGGGCCTTGAGTATAAGGATTTGTTTTTAAACTTTGTTCTCAAAGATGCATCCGCACTTGACAAAAGGAAACATGAAGAAATGATTGCTCAACTTTGCCTAAAGGTGGAGAACAATTATTCTTGTTCCATAAAGAAAAACAACTTAGATAACTTTTATGAAGAAAGATCAACTCTGTCGAAAGCTGTGTATAATAGGGTAGAAACAATACTCTGCACCGCACTTAAAGCCAGTGGTTCTACACCACTAGCCAAGAAGTTGACTAGAGGCACCCTCTTCAATTTTTTCGATGCAATTTGTATAGCACTGGATACCGGACATAAGATTTCAAAACCTGAAGAGTTCTTTGTGTGGTTTTTGGAGATGGACGCCACCTTCAGAGCAAAGTCTAGGACGATTATAGAAGCTGACCGCGAGGAAAAGTCTTACGCTTACTGGACAAAGTTCTATTACAATCACGCTAATCAGAATAAAATTAGAACCGCGGCCAGATTGCGCCTCTTAGAAAGTAAAGAAGACCTTGCAGCAAAGGGTATCATTACAAAAGAAAGACCTCATACTGAAAGATTTTCAGACGAGGACAAAAGAATCCTTTGGTATCTCCAGAAAGGTAAAACTAGAGAAGGAGAAACGATCGATATTCTAGATCTTTACAGGACCAGAAAGTATGAGGCGGATCATGTCCAAAGCATCAAGGATGGCGGAAAAACTACAATTTCTAATGGAGAATTGATGAGAAAAGAGGCAAATCGATCAAAAGGGGCAAAATCTTCAGAGCCTGCTTTTACTTATCAAAAACAAGAAAACATGCTTGACATTCCACAAGCACTATAGTATTATAAGAATATGAGTTGGTCAGGATATTTGCTGACCTGCTATAGCCTAGAATGTGCAAAAAAACAACAATACCATAAGGAGGTAATAATAATGGCACTTAATTTAGACGCGATGAAAGCGAAGTTAGATAAACTTAATGGCAAGGGTGACGGAAAGAAGAACTTCTGGCGCCCCGAAGATGGAGAGAGCAATATTCGTATTGTTTCTACTCCGGATGGAGATCCTTTTAAGGAAAAGTTTTTTCATTATGGAATCGGAGGACAATCTTTCCTTTGTCCGAAGAGAAATTTTGGAGACGACTGTCCAGCGTGTAATTTCGCTAACCAGTTGTGGAATGAGGGTACTGAGGAGAGCAAGCGACAAGCTAAAGATATGTTTGCAAAACAGCGCTTTTTCTCGCCTGTCCTCGTTCGAGGAGAAGAGGCAGAAGGTATCCGAGTGTGGGGATATGGTAAGATGGCCTATGAAAAGCTTCTTACGATTGTCCTTGACCCTGACTATGGAGACATTACAGATCCAGAGACAGGAAACGATTTGAAATTAATGTATGGCAAACTGCCAGGAGCTAGTTTCCCTCGCACCGACATTCGTCCACGTCCACGTAAGACTGTGCTTTGTGACGAAGCCGTCGGCGGCGACGAGCGCTGCGCAGAATTGTTGGAAACAATTCCAAACTTTGATGAAATTTTTGAAAGAAAAACAACAGAAGAAGTCCAGTCGATCATGGACCAGCACCTTGCAGGAGAGACAGGAAAAACAGAAGTTGAAAAGTTTGGAAAACCTTCAAACAACGACTCAGACTCCGTTGAAGCTGCATTTAATGATCTTTTGAATCAGTAGGTAGAAATGGCAAAGATATCAAAACTTAAAAAAGGTGCACTAGATATTGCCTCAATTCGAGGTATTATCAATAAGAAAGCCGGACGGGAAGTCGCACATTCACTTCAGGACAATAACCCTACAGAAGTAAATGAGTGGATTCCAACCGGCTCAAGGTGGCTTGATGCCATCATTTGCAAGGGTAGACCCGCGGGCATCCCTGTCGGCAAAATCTCGGAGATCGCAGGCCTCCCAGGCACTGGTAAGTCATTCTTGGCTGCTCAGATTGCTGGAAATGCTCAAAAGATGGGTATTGATGTAGTATACTTCGATTCAGAGTCTGCTATTGACCCTTCGTTTATGGAGCGCGCTGGCTGTGATCTAGACAGACTTATGTATGTTCAAGCAGCGTCTGTTGAGTTTGTCCTGGAAACTATTGAAGAGTTACTAGCCACTGGTAATAAATGGCTTTTCATTTGGGATTCTCTAGCCCTTACTCCGTCGATTTCTGATGTTGAAGGAGACTTCAACCCTCAGTCATCCATGGCTGTAAAGCCAAGAATCCTGGCTAAGGGAATGTCTAAATTAACTATCCCCATTGCTGATGCGAACGCTACCTTTTTAGTCCTCAACCAACTGAAGACTAACCTAGGGGCAAGAACACCAGCACAAGCTATGACTGAACCATACACAACCCCAGGAGGAAAGGCTATGATCTATGCCTATTCTCTTCGTGTGTGGCTGACTGCAAGAAAAGCTAAAGCTAGTTTCATCGTTGATGACAATGGTTTCCGCATTGGATCTGAAGTAAAGGTAAAGCTGGAAAAGTCTCGTTTCGGAACCCACGGCCGAACCTGTAACTTCAAGATCCTATGGGGCGACGATGCCGTCGGTGTCCAAGACGAAGAAAGCTGGTTCGATGCAATTCAAATCTCTGAAAGACTTGAGCAATCTGGCGCATGGTTTACGTTAATTCACAATGATGGCTCTAAGGAAAAGTTCCAGCGCAAACAATGGGTCACTAAACTTGAGAGTGAAAAATTTAGAGAAAGTGTCTTGACTATTATTGAAGAAGATGTTATTATGAAGTTCAAGAATAGAGAAGGCAAAGCAGACGATTTCTATGATGCGGACGAAGGTCCGCCAGTAGAATAGTAACAATGACAGCCCGCCTCTTTCGGCGGGCTTTTTTTATGGAGAATATAAAATGAACAGAATGATGATAGTAGACGCTTATAACCAGTTTATCCGCGGTTACATAGTAGACCCTAGCAAAAACCCAAACGGATCCCCTATCGGCGGTATGAGGACATTTATTAACATTTTGAATAAGCTCACAAGAGAGATTAAGCCAGATCTGATAGTTTTGGTTTGGGACGGCAAAGGTGGTAGCAAAAAAAGACGATCTATGAACAAAAACTATAAAGGTGGAAGGAAGCCTCCTCGAACAAATTGGTCTCAAGTTGGAATGGATCATGATGAGATTGTGGACAATAAAGTCTGGCAGCAAATGAGAGTGATTGAATATTTTAATCAAACTCCTGTCATTCAATTCATGGAAAATTTAGTAGAGGCAGACGACGTGATTTCGTATATCAAAAACAAGCCCACATTTAAAAAATGGCAAAAAGTAATTGTATCAGCAGACAAGGACTTTATTCAACTACTTGATGAATTTACAGTGCTACATCGACCTATTCAAAAAGAGTACTTAAATAAGAACAATGTTGTAGAGAAATTTAGGATCCACCCAACAAATTTTGCCCTCGCCCGCGCCATTGTTGGAGATAGTTCGGATAACTTACCTGGAGTGCCCAGGGTTGGACTTGAAACAGTTGCAAAAAGATTTCCCTTTCTAAAAGAAGATACAACATACTACTTAGATAGTATTCTTGAAGAATGCAAGGACCCTAACAATAAACAAAAAGTTTATAAAAATATTTTAGAGTCAAAGGAGTTAATCGAAAACAATTATGATATTATGCAATTATCCTCTCCCATGTTATCTATTCAAGCTAAACAAGGGATCGACGATACGTTTGAGCACTATAAGCCACACTACAATCAAACGGAAATGAGAAAAAAGATGCTCAAAGATGGAGTATTGACAGTAGCAACAACTGATTTAGAGCAAAGATTTAACAATATTATCACTTCCTTTTCACAGTAATTTGTGTTACAGTAGTATAAATATTTAAGGAACAGTAATGGAGCAAGAAAACAAAAGCTTCTCAAAATTTGGAAAAAGCTTTCAGGAAGATCTGTGTCATATGATCCTGAACGATCGAACGTTTGCTGACCAAATGTTTGAAGTTTTAGATTTGAATTTTTTAGAATTAAAACATTTGAGAGTTTTTGTTAAAAAAATTGAGGAGTATCGAAACAAATATGGAGTCCACCCCACACCTAATATCATGCATTCCATCATTCGAACAGGTTTGGATGGCGAAGCAGAATCAGTCAAAGTTAGAATTAGGGAATACTATGCCCGGGTTTTGGCAAATGGAGAAATCCCCGACGGTGCGGACTTTATTAAAGATACGGCACTGGATTTTTGCAAAAAGCAAAAACTTAAAGAGGCATTAATTAAATCAGTAGAGCTTATTAAATCTTCATCTTTTGATGAGGTGTCAAAAGTTATCGATAATGCTCTAAAACTAGGATCGGATAATACATTGGGATATGACTATCTTGCAGACTTTGAAGCTCGCTTTGTTAAAAAATCTCGTGACCCCATTACGACGGGCTGGCACGACGTTGATGACATTTCTAAGGGAGGTCTTGGGAAAGGGGAGCTTGGTGTTGTTGTTGCTCCTACTGGTGCTGGGAAATCAATGGTACTTGTACATCTCGGGGCAGCGGCGCT
>MDSV01234380.1_pt1 | contig 22243 bp, 16 predicted proteins | sample 810851 | NCBI WGS metagenome assembly MDSV01 (sample SAMN05326640, study PRJNA326480) | marine metagenome | isolation source: seawater | place: Atlantic Ocean: North East | collected 2012 | reverse complement strand
GCTAGATATCCCTGTCATGCACGATGATCAACATGGAACGGCGATTATTTCGGCAGCGGCTTTGTTGAATTCGTTAGAGCTTACTTCGAGGGATATCAAAGACACACGCATTGTCGTAAGCGGAGCAGGCGCTGCGGCGATGTCCTGTTTGGATTTGTATATGCAGTTAGGGATGCCTCTTGATAACATTGCCGTTTTTGACAGTTCGGGACATGTGCATGCTGGCAGAAAAGATTTGGGAGAGAGAAAAAAAGTCTTCGCATCGAAAAAGCAATACAATTCTTTGACGGATGCCATGAAAGGTGCGGATGTCTTTCTCGGTTTGAGTAAGGGTGGATTGGTGGATGGAGAGATGATCAAAGGCATGGCGAAAAATCCAATTGTTTTCGCGCTCGCTAATCCTGATCCAGAAATATCATATACCGAAGCAATAGAAACAAGGGATGATATCATTATGGCTACAGGTAGAAGTGACCATCCAAACCAAGTCAACAATGTTCTTGGCTTTCCCTTTATTTTTCGTGGGGCATTAGATGTTAGAGCCACAGCAATTAATGACGCGATGAAACTTGCTGCGGTGAGTGCCATTGCAAATCTTGCAAAAGAAACGGTTCCCGACGAAGTGAGTGTGGCATATGACGAAAAGTCTCTTTTTTTCGGAAAAGAATTGATTATTCCCAAACCACTTGATCCAAGATTAATGACCGCCATAGCGCCTGCAGTTGCAAAAGCGGCAATGGATTCCGGCGTTGCAAAAGAACCCATTTATGATTGGGATGAATATGAAAGGACTTTATTAAGTCGACTCGGCCAGGCCACTAATTTTTCAAGATCCATAAGTGAACGCGCGTCTAAGAATCCCAAACGGGTTGTTTTTGCCGAAGCAGAACACTATAAAGTTCTTAAAGCTGCTGAACAAGCTGTTCAGGAAGGAATAGCGCACCCCATTTTAATTGGAACAAAGGAGAAAATAGGGCGTCTCATCACGGAATACAATCTTGCTTTACATTCAGCGACAATTATTGACCCCAGAAGTCCAGAGGAAGCAGAAAGACGAGAACGATTTGGAATCCTCCTTCACGAGAAGAGAATGCGACAAGGTTTAACTGCGATTGAAGCTGAAAGGACAATACGCAAAAGAAATTACTTCGGATCTATGTTGGTTGAGAGCGGAGAAGCGGATGCTTTGGTTTCAGGACTTACAAGGAATTATCCAAACGTGATTAGGCCTGCATTACAAGTGATAGGAAAGGCTGAGGGCGTTAATAAGGTCGCTGGGATGTATATAATGCAGACAAAGCAAGGGCCTATGTTTTTTGCGGATACGACAGTCACGGTGAATCCCACAGTCGATGAAATTGTCGATATCACAATCCTTATGGCAGAAGCCGTTCGACGCTTAAGGCTAGTCCCTAGGATCGCACTTTTAAGTTATTCTAATTTCGGTTCTTCCAAAGGAGAAGATGCTGAGAAGATGTCTAAAGCAGCACAGATTTTGCACAGAGATTATCCAGATTTGATTGTTGACGGTGAGATTCAAGCCAATTATGCGATCAACCAAGACCTGTTGTCTGAGAGCTTCCCCTTTTCAGTTTTACACCAGCGCAAGGTAAATACCCTAATTTTCCCAAACTTATCTGCAGGGAATATTTCATATAAACTTTTGCAAGAAATGGGTGGCATAGAAGCGCAAGGCCCTGTACTTCTTGGTATGAAGAAATCAGTGCATATTTTGCAGATGGGATCTTCAGTCAAGGAAATTTTAGATATGGTAAGGCTTGCAGTCGTAGATGCACAAAATAAATCTCAAGAATGATTTATCATTTAAATGGAAGGTTAATTGAAAAACACCCAACACATGTCGTGATTGAGTGTGGTGGGGTGGGCTACCTCGTTTCTATAAGTCTTACGACCTATGAAGCACTCACGGATGACGAAAGTATTTTTCTAAATATCTATATGGTAGTAAGAGAAGATGCGATGACGCTTTATGGTTTTGCAACCCAAGAGGAGCGTAGAATGTTTCTTTTACTCATCGGTGTTAGTGGCGTCGGGGCGAACACGGCGAGACTCATTCTCTCAGCCATGAATCCTGCAAAGACCACAGAGGTAATCGCTTCAGGCGATTCAGACACCATGAAAAAGGTAAAAGGAATAGGCGCAAAAACAGCACAACGAATCATTATTGACCTTCAAGATAAAGTTGGACCAGAAACAGGCGGAGGAGATGATGTATCAGAAATATCTTCGCAACACAATACATTGAAGAATGAAGCGTTACTTGCTTTATCTACTCTGGGATTTGACAAGGCACGGGTCGAGAACACACTCAGCCGAATACTTGAAAATTCCGAGAGGGATTATACCCTGGAGGTCCTTATAAAGCAGGCTTTAAAGGAGCTTTGAACTTGAACTGAATAGCAGAACGAACACGTGAATAAGGTGAAAATACAAGGCACAGCGACTCTTTTTGTCTTAGTGGCATCTATGTTTTGCGCCTCGTTTTATGCACAAGAAGCGGACTCTTCTGTAATTAATTTGCCTTTTCCACATGGCGGAGAAGACATTTTTAATCCTGTTGAATATCCTGGAGGCATATCTCTTGATTGGCCTTCAAACTTTAATTATGGCGTCACTTATGACCCGATTATGGATCAGTATATTGTGGCACAAACCATTGGTGACACACTTGACTTCCGCCCTGCATCTTTGTTTTCTTTGGATGAATTCCTGAATTATAACATGCAGGGAAATCTATCAGAATTTTGGGATCAACTGCAAGAAGAAGATGATGAGGCCTCTCGTGGGTTTGCGCCCAAACTTGAAATAGATTCCGAACTGTTCGAAATGCTTTTCGGAACGAATGAAATTGAAATTATTCCCCAGGGAACCGCTGAGCTGACGTTTGGCATCAACAGTTCTAATACAGAAAACCCTAGAATTCCTGAACGTCAAAGACGTGTGACCACATTTGATTTTGACCAAAGAATTCAATTAAATATTACGGGTAAAATCGGGGATAAAATTGAGCTTGGGACACAGTATAACACAGAATCTCTGTTCGATTTCGAAAACCAAATGAACATCGGTTTTCAGGGTGAAGAAGACGATATCCTCAAGAACATTGAAGCGGGAAATATTTCGCTTCCGCTCCAAGGAACGCTCATTGCGGGTTCTCAAAGTCTCTTCGGGGTCAAGCTTGAGACTCAGTGGGGTAAGCTTTACAATTCCACAGTACTTTCTCAACAAAAGGGTGAACGCAAGGATATCGAAGTTGAGGGAGGTGCGCAAACCCAAGATTTTGATATTCGCGCAGATGATTATGAAGCCAACCGTCACTATTTCCTTTCTCAGTATTTCCGAAATCAGTATGACGATGCGATGCGGTCTTTGCCTGTTCCAAATTCGGGGGCTGCGATTAATAGAATCGAGGTGTGGGTTGTGAATACTCAGGCGAATACACAGGACGTTAGAAACATTATCGCTGTCACGGACTTGGGTGAACATCCAGACTATATGTCTTCAAACTTACCTGTCAAGCAATTATCTAACGGTTCGGAAACGTTTCCGACATCTAATCGTGCAGCAAACAATGCAAACAACGATTTGTTCAATGACCTTGTAAACAATGATGAAGTAATGGGCTATACGGGCGCAAACGCTGCCATTGTTGCGATGAATATGGGGTTTGAACAAGGGGTTCACTACGAGAGGGTGGGCAATGCGAGGAAGCTGTCGAGTTCGGAATTCTCATTCAATTCGAAACTTGGATTTATCTCTCTGAGACAATCCCTCAATAACGCTGAAGTCCTAGCTGTAGCCTATGAATACACCCTGAATGGAGAAACATATCAGGTCGGAACGCTCGCACAAGACGGTTATACGACAGGATCAGGTACTGATGAAGCAATGGGTGCGTTGGTCTTGAAAATGCTCAAATCGAGCATTACTCAACTTGAGCTAAGTAATGGTGATCCGTCACCTCTTTGGGAAGGAATGATGAAGAACGTATATTCTATGAAAGCGTTCGGTGTAAGTCAGGAAGAATTCCGGTTAGATATTTGGTACAATGACCCTTCTACAGGGGTAGATCTCAATTATATCCCCCGTGATCCATTAGATGGCACCCTCTTGTTACAGCTTTTGGGTTTAGATAGAATGGATATCAACACAATGCCAAATCCGGATGGTGTATTTGACTATATTGACAATGCAGCGACAGACGGAGGCACCATTAACAGCCAAAACGGCAGGATTTTCTTCCCTTCCGTAGAGCCATTTGGTGACAATTTACGCGAGGTTATTGAGGCCAGGGTAAGCGACCCCAATTTGGCAGGCGCACTCATTCAGACACTTGTTTTTGATCCCCTCTACGATTCCACGAAGACTGCAGCGCAGCAAATCCCTTCTTTGAATCGCTACCACATTAAGGGTCGCTTTCAATCACAGAGTAGTTCCGAAATAGCACTGAATGCGCTGAATGTTCCTGAGGGATCTGTGACTGTGACTGCGGGTGGGGTACGTTTGGTTGAAAACCGAGATTATACTGTGGACTACAATTTGGGTAGAGTGAGAATTATCAATGATGGTCTTCTGGAATCAGGTCAAACCATCAGGGTCTCCCTAGAAAGCAATTCGCTTTTTAACATTCAAACCAAGACACTCGTAGGGACCAGGTTCGATTATGTTGCAAGTGATGATTTTACAATAGGTGCTACGTTTTTGAATATGCGTGAGCGCCCGCTTACTCAGAAAGTAAATATTGGAGATGAGCCGGTGAACAACACCATTCTGGGTGCTGATTTCTCATGGCAAACAGAGAGTAGATTCCTCACAGAACTTGTAGATAAACTTCCTTTTTATGAGACTACAGCGACCTCAACGCTTGATGTAAGTGCGGAAGGTGCCTACCTCATACCTGGTCACAGTCGAGCCATCGGTGAAGAAGGGAATGCATATATTGACGACTTTGAGGGCAGTCAATCTACGATAGATATTAGATCGGTTTCAAGATGGTTCCTTGCCTCTACACCGAAACTTCAAGATGATTTGTTCCCCGAATCTGCGATTGAAGACAGTTTGCTTTATGGATACAACAGGGCTGCGCTTTCATGGTATACGATTGACCCGGCGTTTTATTCAGGGAGTGGGTTGTCTGATGGTCAGGTTTCAGACGAGGTGAGGCAAGATCATAGAATGCGTCAAATATTAGAGCAAGAAATATTCCCTAATCGCGATTATCAACCTGGAACCCCTCGAAATATTCCCACATTCGACTTGTCATATTGGCCAAGCGAGCGGGGGCCTTATAATTATGACCTTCCTGAAGGTGAGCCAGGATATTCAGCCGGATTTGATGAAAACGGTGGTCTTGAAGATCCTTCATCACGTTGGGGAGGAATTCAAAGAGCATTGACAACCACAGACTTCGAAGCAGCAAATATTGAGTTCATTCAGTTTTGGATCATGGATCCTTTCAATGAGGATTCAGAGAACACCACAGGTGGAGATATTTATTTTAACCTTGGAAATGTAAGTGAAGATATTCTCAACGATAGCCAGCTTGAATTTGAGAATGGTCTGCCTTCAGCAACAACGACTGACCTCCCCACAGACACGAGCTCTTGGGGGATCTATCCTGACCCTTCGACATTCAATGTTGTCAATGCATTCGATAATTCTTCTGGGAATTATTCATTGCAAGATGTCGGCTTAGACGGGATGAGCTCATCTGTAGAAAGAGAACATTTTGCAGACTGGCTGTCCGAATTAGAGGCGTCAGATATTTTAACTCCCGAAGCGATGTCGACCATTGAAAACGATCCTTCATCAGACGACTTCAGATATTTCCGAAACCCGACTTCACAAGCACTGGAGGAAAATATTATAGATCGATATAAGTATTTTAGTCGCTACGAGGGCAACTCGAATACGGGGTCGCCAGATGGTTATCCCATCACCGCAACAACAATTCCCAACAGTGAGGATATAAACCAAGACATCACCTTGGGTACGATAGAAAGTTATTATCAGTACAAGATTTCTATGCGCCCTTCAGATTTGGGCGAGGCAAATGTGGGGAACAATTATATTACAGACGTCTATGAAACATTAAGTCAAAGTGCCTCCTCTAACGAACAGAAGCCTATCAAGTGGTATCAATTTAAAATCCCAGTACGCGAATATGAAAAACGTGTTGGAAGTATTTCGGATTTCAGATCTATTCGCTTTATGCGTGTATTTATGAAGGGGTGGAGCCAACCTGTCACGATGCGTTTTGCGAGAATGGATCTTGTGCGAGGAGAATGGAGGAAGTACGAGGGGTCTCTGGCTGGGGAGCAAGAAGTAGAACCCGAAGACCCATCATCTACCTCTTTCAACATCTCAGCTGTAAATATTGAAGAAAACGGAAATCGCGAACCAGTGGCATATGTCACGCCACCTGGGATTCTTCGAGAAATTGATGTGGCTACAGCAAATCAACGTCGTCTGAATGAGCAGTCTTTAGCGATGGAGGTCTGCGACCTTATCGACGGTGACGCGCGAGCCGCTTATCGAAATATCAATTACGACATGCGGATGTACAAGCGTATGCGAATGTATTTCCATGCTGAAGCGGGACCCGATGGTACTGCTTTAAATGACGGGGACATGACGGCTTTTGTGCGACTTGGCAGTGACTTTGATGCCAACTATTACGAGTATGAGATTCCGCTTTCTGTGACACCTTGGTATACAGGAGATGAAGATTTGATCTGGCCGCTGGAAAACAACATGGACATAGAGCTGCAGAAATTGCAGAATTTGAAAATTAACAGACCTTCTATGCAACCGCTATCTCAAGAATATTCTGAGTACGATGGGACCGCTAGAATCTCTGTAAAAGGAAATCCAAACCTTGCAAATGTGGTGACGGTGATGATTGGGATAAGAAATCCTGACAAGGATTCCAATGTGTTCAGTAACTCAGATGATGGTCTGAATAAATGTGCGGTGATCTGGGCCAACGAATTGCGTCTCTCAGACTTTAACGAAGAAGGGGGCTGGGCTGCTGTCGCAAGAGTCAATGCCACGTTGGCAGACCTCGGAAACGTGAGTGTTGCAGCAAATATGTCTACGCCTGGATGGGGAGGTCTTGAGCAAAGGGTTCAAGAACGTTCAAGAGAAACAATACGTGGAATTGACGCAAACGGCACGATTCAACTCGGAAAGCTTCTCCCTCAAAATCTTGGGGTATCTCTGCCGATGTATCTCGGTTATTCCGAGCAAGTAAGCACACCTCAATTCGACCCTCTATCTCCTGATATTGAGCTTGAAGATCTTGAACTGTCTCCAGAACGCGTGAATAAAACCCAAGAAGTAAACCGTCTGAGAAGCATCAACTTTGCCAGCATCAAAATTAGCCCGCAATTCGGATCTGGTGGTGGTGGCTCTCGAGATCGTAACAACCGAAACACAAGCGATTCGAGATCGAAGGATGACGTGACATCTGACCGTGAGTCCATGGGTGGTGCTGCAGCGATGATGAATGGCAGGGGAGGAGGTCGTTCTGGTGGCGGTGGTTCAGAATCCTCAGGGCTGTTTTCATTTCTTAAAATAAGCAATTTTACTGGGAACTATAGTTTTAACGAGTTGTATCGCAGAGATATAAATACCAAATTTCGTTTGAATAGAGAGCACAGGGGAGGTTTGGCTTACAATTGGCAGAACAGACCCAAGCAGCACAAACCATTCTCAAATATTAAGTTTATTAGAGAAAGCGAACTGCTCAAATGGCTGAAGGACTTTAACTTCTACTTGCTCCCGAAACAAGTGTCATTAAACACCCAAATGGAGCGGTTATATGAGACCAGTGAAGTAAGAAACAATACGGCTGATTTACTTGGCGTAGAAACAAATCTGTTGATTCAGACACAGGTTCTCAAATCTTGGAACTGGAACAGGAATTATTCAGTGAAATACGACATGACTCAAGCGCTTAAGTTTGATTATACAGGACAAGCAAGTGCGCTTGTGGGCGAACCTGCAGGCGTTATTCCTGTTGAGGGAGATGCAGATTACGATTTCTACGTGGACACTGTAAGAACAAATTTATTGGGCGCAGGAGAAGTGACGACATACAATCACAATGTCAATGGTTCGTACAAGTTGCCATTTGATAAAATTCCCCTCATGGATTTTGTAACAGGTGACTTGAGGTACCAAAGCTCCTTCCGTTGGGACAGGGCCCCTTTTGCTCAGGATACGTTAGGCTCAACGATTCAAAACTCACGTAACCTGAGTTTGAATGGACAAGCAAACTTCCTGAAATTTTATAACCGGGTTCCCTACCTCAAAGAAATTAATAACAAACGCCCCAAACGTCCCACCGACAGAGATGTGAGCAATGAGCGTAGAGATGGATTTGGTGAGGTGAAAGAAGCGGATGAAAAAAAGAAACTGGACATCAATCCGATAGAACATATTCTTCGTTTTGCGATGGGGATTCAAAGCATCAGTGGAACATTTTCCCGCAATGAGGGCATTTTGCTCCCAGGTTATGGCCAAACGAGTCAATGGGCTGGTTTTGATGAAAATTTCGAGGCGCCTGGATTGCTCTTCTTGGTGGGACATCAAAACACGGATATTTTGGGGGACAGGAACGCTGACTTTGCGATGAATGCCGCTGAACAGGGTTGGTTGGTGCAACAACCATACTTAAATCAGGCCTATACAGAGTCTTTCACGGAGAACTTTAATGTTCGAATGAATATCGAGCCGATCAAACATTTCAAGATTGAACTTACAGCCAACAGAAGTACTTCTCGCAACCACCAGAGTTTCTTCCGTTACGATGAAGATTCTGATGACTGGGTGTATGAGTCACCTAATGAGACAGGTAATTTTACTGCCACTGTGATGTCATGGCCTACGGCGTTTATGGATGATGATGATGAATATAATTCTGACATTTGGGATGCTTTGTTGCTAAACAGATTAACGATTTCATCCCGTCTCAATGCTGAAACATTCAATGTAGATGAAGCGAATCCTACAGGTTATTATCAAGGATGGGGACCGACATCACAGGATGTTGCAATCCCTGCATTTTTAAGTGCATATTTAGGGTTGGATCCCAGTACAATTGCGCTTGATGTCATGAAAGCACCCGTCGCCCCAAATTGGAGAGTGACTTACGATGGTTTAACAAAGATACCTTCTCTCAAGAAAACCTTTAAAAGGTTTAATTTATCGCATACCTACCGCTCCACGATGAGTACTTCGTATACGACCAACCTCCAGTATACCGAGGATGAAAATGGACTTCCTACCGCCGTTGACAATGGGGATTACTCGAATTATATTTCCGAACGTCAGTACAATACGGTCAGTATCACGGAGCAACTTTCACCATTAATAGGTCTGGATATGACGATTAAAACGGCGTCAGACAATGAGCCACAAGTCAAGGTCGAAATCACGCGTGATCGAAACGTGAGTTTCGGACTTGCAAATTATCAGATTACAGAAACGAAGAGCAAAGGAATTGTGATTGGCGTAGGTTACAAGTTTGCCGATGTTCGCAATCCATTTTTGAAGACCTATGGTAAGCTTCCAATAAAGATGTTCAAAGAAACGGACTTCTTAATTCGTTGTGACATTAATATAAGAGATAACAGTACTGTGATACGTAAGATGGTAGAGCGTCAAAACCAAGTGACCGCGGGTCAAACGCTTGTTTCAATTAAAATTTCTGGAGATCTTGAGATTAGCGACAAAGTCACGCTTCGTGCTTTCTACGACCAACAGATTACAAAGGCGAAGATTTCGACCTCATTTAATACATCGAATATAAATTCAGGTATTGCGATTCGTTTCAACCTGACACAATAGACTATTTTTGCACGAATAAAATTCTTTGCGATGAACGTTCCTTCTGATTTATACTACACTGCGGACCACGAATGGGTGAGAATAGATGGTGAGATTGCAACCATAGGTGTGACTGATTATGCCCAAGGAGAGTTGGGTGATATCGTATTTGTGGAAGTAGAAACAGAAGGAGAAACACTTGAAGCTGAAGAAGTCTTTGGCACCATAGAAGCGGTAAAGACTGTCAGTGATCTCATTTTACCGATCACAGGTGAAATCATCGAATTGAATGATGGGCTCAATGATGATCCATCATTAATCAACAACGATCCCTATGGTGAAGGTTGGATTATTAAGGTAAACGTTTCAAATCCATCTGATGTAGAAGGTTTAATGGATGCGGCTGCATATAAAGCATCTATTGGGTAACTGTTAGATTCGATTTCATTTAGGTGTCCATCCCATCTTCAATAAAAGTGTACAGAACTCTCGCTCCACCATGTGTGTTGGCGGTGTTAATTGTCATCATGCATCTTGTCCCTGTCTCGGATGTTGATCCTTCCTCGTGGTTGTCAAAATTTCATTTTGACAAAATAGTTCATGGTTGTGCGTTCGCACTTTTGTCGCTTTCTATGTCGGTCGCTTTTACGAAACTGCACCTTTTTCCAAATAAAACTCCTGTTTTAATGCTGATTATCTGGGTCAGTTGTATAAGTTTTGGCACAATACTTGAGATAATACAGGGGGAATTCATTGTTGGAAGAACAGCTGATTTCCTTGATATAGTTGCTGATTGCGTGGGTTCTGTCCTCGCGTTTGTCGTTTTTCGTGGAGTGTATGGTGTTTTTCCGGGCCAAATCCCCTCCGATGTATTAATTTCGAATTCTAGAATGTCATCACATGATCAGTAGAAAAACCACTCAAGCAGACATAGAAAACAAACGCTCCACTTTGAGAGCGTTGGGATTTATTGCTTCTTTGTCACTCGTACTCATAGCGCTTTCTTGGACCAGTTACGACGTGATCACGAGACAAGCTTTGAATTACGAAGCAGACCTTCTCGAAGATGAGGAGATTCCAATTAACATTGTTACCCCTCCCCCTCCCCCTCCACCCCCTCAACAAACAACTGTGATTGAGATTGTGGATGACGAAGAAGAAATTGAAATTGAACTTGAGATTGAAGACATCGAATTAGATGAGGATACTGAGATCGAAATTATTGAAGAGGATGATGACGTCGATGATGACACCCCTTTTATGATTGTTGAGAACATGCCTGCCCTCGCTCAATGTAAAACGATGAGGGGAGATGAGCGTCATCAATGCACTCAAATGGAGATCATCAAGTATGTGTCCAAAAACACCAAATACCCGCCCATTGCAAAAGATGCAGGGATTCAAGGAACTGTCTTCGTTTACTTTGTGGTCGGAAAAGATGGGAAAGTCAAGGACGTAAAGGTGTTACGTGAGGTAGATTCTCGTTTAGACAAGGAAGCGAAGCGGGTTGTTGAATCGTTGCCACGTTTCGACCCAGGTTCTCAACGTGGTAAGAATGTAAGTGTGCAATACACGATTCCTGTTAAGTTTATTATAAGATAATCAGGTTGCTGCTTGAGTTGCTAGAAAATTTGAATGGCTTCAAAGTACCCATCTAGTGCAAGAAGAAGATATAATGCGAAGAGGACTGAGCCCAGCTTGAGTCCTCTTTTTGCATACAGATAGATCGATACAGTATCAATCACGATCCAATATATCCAGTTTTCATGAACCAAATTGATCATCAACCACGTCGCCACGAGACTGAATATCGTCGTCAAAGCATCGAGGTATGGCATTTCTGCATCTGTAGAATGTTTTAAAAACAGACCCAACAAAACCGTTCCCAAAGTTGCAATTGAGAGCCATATAGCATGTGTATATAGGCTGATTTGATCAGCAGGTGTTCCGCCTTCAGAGACCAAATTGTATCCGTAGACAGCCATCCCTATATAGAAAAATTGAAGTGCACTTTCTGCATATATTTTCCGCTTCCAACACAGAAAAGCAAATAGCCCAGCGCCTAATCCAGCAAAGATGTATCCTTCAGGAAGCTCCCCCTTTAAATACATCCAGGTATACGCAAGCGAAAAAACGACTGCGAGTGCTTCGATAAGTTTGGTCTGTATGGCTTTAGACATTGAACCTTAATCTTATTTCTTGTTCAATAAAATCTATCCGTTGCTCCATTGGTAGTATCGGAACGAAAACATACGGAAGCCCTTTTTTTTCTAGCTTTTCACGAAACAGGAGGTTGACTTCAACCCTCTTGTTGTAATCCGGAAAAAGTCTGATCGGATCAGGCTCCCATTCTTTCACGGTGGCACATAACAAATATAAATCCACCTCTGAATCTGAAGTCGATGGATTGTTGTCCCCTGACACTTCTTTTCCGAACACGAGTTCTGACCAAACATCTAGCGCGAGCAATCCCGTATCGCAAAAGATTCCCTTTGCATGTGTATGAGACAGGAGTTTTGCAACTTCATATTCAGTGAGCTTGTGTAATTCCTGCAAGGTTTTAAATGTTTCCTCACCATGTAACACCTCCTTATTCTCCCGGCAGAGTTCTAAGATATAGGGCCAATTAAACCGTTCGGCGAGTGGCTTAATTAACGTCGACTTACCAGAATTCTCTACGCCGGTAAGCACGATTCGAAGGGGCCTGGGCTTGGCTTTAAATGCTTTTTCAGTGCTACTCATCGAACGTGCAATTGCATGGTTCAGACAGTTCTAATACAACATCAGGAAGAAGTTCACGCAACCAGGTTTGTTCTAGGTATGTCATGTCATTATGCAGAAGATCTAAGGTCTGTAGGTTTTGCAGATTGCTCAGTGAAGCAGGAAAGTTCCTGATGAAGTTAGACCAAAGCCCAAGCCATTCGAGACTCCCCAAATGATCAATATCGATGGGGATGTCTGATATTAAATTGTCACCCAAATAGACATGCCTTAAGTTTTCTAAGGCCAAAATGGCCACTGGAAACTTATCAATTTTATTGCGTTCAGCCGAGAACAGTTCCAATTTAGAGAGTTCAGAGATCCAAGAGGGGATTGAAACGATTCGGTTTTTATTGAGCCGAAGCTCCACGAGGTCTTTGTAATCCTTAATTTCTAAAGGGACCTTCTTTAATTTTTGTTTTGTTAAGTCAAGCCGAGTGATTTGAAGTCCATTTTCTAATGCGATTTGTGCCTCCTCGATCGTTTCATACATGGGGGCTGGCACTTGGGCAAAGCAAATGACAACACTGAATAACCAAACAACAATCCCAAGGGGAAATGCACGCTTCATTGTTGGGGAGGTTTTGTGTTTGCAAGGATTGCAAGCGCATTTAATTTGTCATGATCAAGCGCGGCTTTTAATTCATCATGTCCAGAAAACTTCCTCTCTTCTCGAAGTCGATCTACGAACTGAACGTCAATACGTTTTCCATAGCAATCACCTTCAAAGCCTATGATATGCAATTCGATTGTATCCTCAGACGCCTTCATTGTTGGACGGTTGCCAATATTTAACATTCCCGGTCTCCAATCACCAGCCTCAATTTTTGCCCAAACGACATACGCACCTTTGGCAGGTACAATTTTTAATTCATCTTTTAATTCAAGATTCGCAGTTGGAAAACCCAGTTTTCTTCCAATTTGATCGCCTTTTACAACGCGTCCTGACATTGGGAAAAGATGGGAAAGCAAAGTGCCTGCATAGCCTACTTCACCCTCATAGATTGCCTTTCTAATCTTTGTTGAGCTTACTCTCACGTTGCTGACCTTTTCAGCATCTAAGGCAGTGACGCCAAACCCGAACATCACTCCCATTTCTTTTAAATCCTCAAATGACCCTTCTCGATTCCTGCCAAATCGATGGTCATCGCCGATCACGACTTCTGCGGGTCTAATTCCCTCCACCAAAAGCCCCCGCACATATTCTAAAGGTGTTAATCTTGCCAAATCTTTGTCAAATCTCGCCATGATTAAATGATCAAGGCCAGCATTCTCTAAAAGTTTGATTTTTTCGTCCTGTGAATTTAATAATTTTAATTTGTGGTTGTGCGGATGAAGAACAACTCTAGGATGTGGATGGAAAGTTAACAGCGCCGTTTCGCCCCCGATTTCATTCGCTTTTTGTTCCAGAATTCGAATAACAGCCCTGTGTCCAGCGTGTACACCATCAAAAGTCCCAATCGTTAAAACGATGGGTTTTTCTATTTTAATCCCGTCTTTGAGGTGGTATACTTTCAAGGTTGTAAAGTTATGCTTAAAGTTATGTTCTTCTATGCTTGAAATCTACTTCACGTGTTGTATTTTTGCACTCGATTATATAAGCCAGACACAAAACTATGTCAACACAACAAGGAGTCGTATCACAGGTTATCGGACCAGTCGTAGACGTTCGCTTTCCAGAAGGAGTTGAATTGCCAAACATACTTGATGCCCTCGTGGTTGAAGGTGACGGCATAAAAGTGATTTTAGAAACCCAAAAGCACATCGGTGAAGATACCATTAGAGCTATTTCTATGGATGCGACCGAGGGACTGAGCCGCGGGATGAAGGTTACTGCAAAAGGGAGTGGAATTCAAATGCCTGTTGGGGATGACATTAAAGGAAGACTCTTCAACGTTGTTGGAGATGCCATTGATGGAATCGGAGAGGTCAGCAAAGAGGGCGGACGTAATATCCACCAGCCTGCACCTAAGTTCGAAGATCTTTCTACTTCAACTGAAGTTTTGTTAACTGGAATTAAAGTCATCGATCTGATTGACCCCTATTCAAAGGGTGGTAAAATTGGTTTGTTTGGCGGAGCGGGTGTAGGTAAGACAGTACTTATTATGGAGCTGATCAACAACATCGCTAAAGGATACGAGGGTATCTCAGTTTTTGCAGGTGTAGGTGAACGTACACGTGAAGGAAATGACCTGCTTCGTGAGATGATTGAGTCTGGTGTCATTAAGTACGGAGAGGAATTCGTTGAAAGCATGGAAGCTGGAGGCTGGGACCTTTCCAAAGTAGACAAAGAAGAACTTAAGGATTCTCAAGCGACACTTGTATTTGGACAAATGAATGAGCCTCCTGGAGCGCGTGCGCGTGTTGCGCTTTCAGGTCTAACTGTTGCTGAATATTTCCGTGATGGTGATGAAGAATCTGGAGGACGTGATATTCTATTCTTTATTGACAATATTTTCCGCTTCACGCAAGCTGGTTCGGAAGTTTCGGCGCTTTTAGGTCGTATGCCATCGGCTGTTGGTTACCAACCAACGCTCGCGACAGAGATGGGTGTGATGCAAGAGAGAATCACCTCAACAAAGAGAGGTTCGATTACATCGGTTCAAGCTGTTTATGTACCTGCAGATGATTTGACAGACCCTGCCCCTGCGACGACGTTTGCTCACCTCGATGCAACGACAGTTCTTTCTCGGAAGATTGCATCTCTTGGTATTTATCCAGCGGTGGATCCACTCGATTCTACGTCTCGAATCCTCAATCCAGAAACAGTGGGTCAAGAACACTATGATTGTGCAGAGAATGTAAAGAAAATCCTTCAACGCTATAAAGAACTGCAAGACATTATTGCAATTCTAGGAATGGATGAGCTTTCGGAGGAGGACAAGCAAGCGGTAAACCGTGCGCGTCGTATCAGCCGTTTCCTTTCTCAACCATTCCATGTTGCAACCCAATTTACTGGAATTGAAGGCGTTCTTGTTCCTCTTGAGGACACCATTAAGGGGTTCAATATGATTCTAAGTGGTGAACTAGATCAATATCCAGAGGCCGCATTTAACCTTAAAGGAACCATTGAGGATGTGATTGCTGCAGGAGATAAAATGCTCGCAGAAACGGCATAAGATGACAGTAGATATTCTTACACCGGACAAGCATCTTTTTAATGGAGAAGCGAGTTATGTAGGGCTTCCCGGCATCAGTGGCAGTCTTGGGATTTTGAGCAATCACGCTCCCTTGGTAACGACACTTGCATCAGGAGAAATTACCGTGAAGACAGACAAGGAGGAATTGTCTTTTAATGTGAAAGGAGGTACAGTTGAAGTACTCAAAAATCACGTGACCATTCTCGCTCAGTAGGACTCCCTTGTATGCTATGGGTGGTGATAAGGCTCTCCTTTAAGAATGGTATGTGCCCTGTAGATCTGTTCAACAGCAAATATTCGTATTAATTGATGTGGAAATGTCAATGGCCCCATTGCCCATTTTTCATTTGCTTTGCTTTGGATCGAAGGATCAAATCCGTAAGGTCCGCCAATTAAAAAAGCGATGTGTTTGAGTCCTCTGACCTGTAATTTTTCAAGATGTTTGGCAAACGCCATGGACCCAAAGACTTTTCCATGTTCATCGAGAAGGATTAAATAATCTACGCCTTCTAATGCTTTTTCTTGAAGAATGGCTTCCTCCTTCATGACTCTTTTTGAATCAGCCTTCGCGAATTTACTTTTGAGATTTGCGGTCTCAATAAAGGAGAAACGGCCATATCGCACCATCCTTTTGGCATATTCCTCTATCCCAGTCTTGATCCAAACCGCATTTGTCTTGCCCGTGGCTATAATTGATATCTGCACGCCGTGAAGTTAAGGTTTGTAGGGTATTATCTTCGCACCATGCTGAATGATGATATGAAGAGTTTTATTACCTATTCTCTCAAAGAGGATTTAGGATCTGGAGACGTTACTTCTGAATCGAGTGTTCCCGAGGATTTGGTGGAAAAAGGATATATTCTTGCAAAAGAAGCAGGTGTTATTGCCGGGATTAACGTGGCAAAGGAGGTGTTTCACCAAATTGATTCTAACCTGACATTTAAAACATTCGTTAAAGATGGCGCACGCGTCAAGTCCGGAGATGTGGTTGTCGAGCTACTCGGATCGGCAAGAAGCATCCTCTCGGGGGAACGTTTGGCCTTAAATTTCATGCAACGCATGAGTGGGATCGCAACCAGAACAGCAGAGATCGTTCACATTCTTGAGGGCACGAACACCCAAGTTTTAGATACAAGAAAGACGACTCCTGGTTTGAGAGGGTTTGAAAAATGGGCGGTGAGCATTGGGGGTGGAGTCAATCACAGGATGGGCCTTTATGATATGATCCTACTCAAAGACAATCACGTTGATTACGCAGGAGGAATGACCGAGGCCCTTAAAAAGGTTGCCAATTATCAAAATAAGCGACCTGATGCGATGCCAGTTTTACCTCTCGTCATTGAGACAAGGTCTTTCCAAGAAATCGAAGATGCCATTGCCGCATCTCAAAAGGCGGAAATTGTCATCGAAAGAATTTTATTAGACAACTTCGGTCCAGAAAAAGTAGCAGAAGCCGTTGAAAGTTATGGGCATCTGGTGACGTTAGAAGCATCTGGGGGGATTACTCCAGAGAACGTCAATGGATATGGAGAATCTGGCGTAGACTTTGTCAGTATGGGATACATGACGCACTCAGTTAAAAGTTTAGATTTGAGTCTAAAAAGTACGCCAAATGTCTAACGCTCGCAACCCAAAATCATCGAACCCTTTCTTGAAGTGGCTTAAGAATCTCCAGTGGGTCATCAATACTCAGAAATTTTTACGTTCAAAAACGCCATGGGGTGTTGAGGGAATGACTCTCTATGATGTATTGAGGTTTTTTGGGCTTGGATTAATCAATGGATCGGTCTCTATTCGGGCTGCATCTATTTCCTTTCGTCTTTTACTCGCGTTTTTTCCAGCCATGATTTTACTTCTCAGTGTGCTGCCTCACACGCCATTAGAACCCGATGCAGTTCTGGATGCCTTGCTGCTTTTTTTTCCAGGAGAAACAGTCAGTCTTTTTGAGCAATCTGTCAGCGATTTACTTGAGAAAAGTCACGGGTCTGTGCTGTCCATAGGATTTGTCCTCACCGTTGTGTACGCGTCTAACAGTGTAAATGCGATTCTTGCAGGCTTTAATGCAAGCTATCTGTTAGATAAAAAAGGAAATGCGTTCATTTACTCTTTGATGTCTCTGTTGCTCTTAGTTATCTTGGTGTTTATGCTAGGTGTTGCCGTTTTGCTCATTGGTTTTAGCGGACAAGCATTGACTTGGGTCTCCTCAAATGGATGGCTTCCTGGTGGACTGGTCCCTTGGCTTAATGCAGCCCGATGGACGCTTTCGCTTATCCTCGTTTATTTCTCAGTTTCTTTGCTCTATCATTTTGGCAACAGTGAAAGAGATAAATGGCGAACCTTTACGCCGGGTGCGACAATGACCACTTTACTTATCGTCTCTCTTTCTCTTGGCTTTGGATATTTCATTATGTATCTGGATAGTTTTAATAGACTATATGGTTCTTTAGGTACGTTCCTGTTGTTATTGGTATGGATCAATGCGAACAGTTCAGTCTTGTTGCTGGGGTTTGAATTCAATGTCAGTATCCACAAAGCGAGAAATGAAGCACGAAGCAACTTGCAAACAAAATCGAAAACCACGTAATTAGCGAAATGATGATATTAAAGCAAATCCCTTTGTTAGGCGCCCTATTACTTATTTCTGTTTTTTCTTTTTCACAAACCTCAATTGAGGGGTTTTGGAAAACGATAGACGACGAAACAGGAAGAATAAAAAGTGTCGTTGAGATTACTGAAAGAGAGGGTCAATTTTATGGAACCATCGTAGAACTTTTTAGACTTCCTGAAGAAGATCAGAATCCGATATGTGACCTGTGCGAAGATGATAGAAAAGACATTCCTGCCCTTGGGATGGAGATTGTCAGGAACATGGTCCTTTCCGATGGAGAGACCCAGGAATGGGAGGATGGTACGATTTGTGACCCCAAGAAAGGTTCTATATACGATTGCGAAATGTGGTTCGAAGATGGAGATACCGACGTCCTCAAAGTTCGCGGATATATATGGTTTATTTTCAGAACACAGGATTGGCTCCGCGTCAAGGATTAAGTAAGCTTATTTAGGAGCTCCGAGAGTTCTTTGGTTAATGCTTTTCTCTCATATGGCGACGCATCTATCTTTTTCTGTCCATCTTTAACAATGACATGGTGGAGCATTTCATATGCTGATGCGGCATCATTGTGGTCGCAAAACGGAAGTCCCCATTCAGTTAAACGTTTAGATAAATCACTCGGACTGTTACAAATTGAAAGGATTGGCTTTTGAGTCGCGATGTACTCAAACACCTTTCCTGGAGTACATTTTCTGGCAGGATCGGTGTTGTTTTGGACCAATAGAAGGGCATCACAATTCATCATTTCTAGAATGGCTTCTCTGTGATTGATACCTGGCAAGTGTTGTATGAAATCCGTATTTCCCATGTCCCTCCGAACGTCTTCGCCGATACTTCCCACCAGTACGATTTCTACTTTACTCACTTGTTCAGCGTTCCATTTTGTTACCGCTTCCCAAAGCCCAGGAGCATTCCTCGAACCATATAGTGCGCCAAAATGACCTATCCGAAACCGCGTTCTGTTTTCCGAGACGGAGTTGATGTTTTCAAAATCATGGTGATCCCAACCGTTTGGTATTAAGGTATGTTTGTTTTGATTTAAAATCTCTATATGTGCGTTTGCGACAGATGGAGAATTGATGAGAATGTGATCGCAGGTTTTTACCACTTCTCGTTCCATTTCTATGAGTTTTTTCCGTGCTCTTGCCCCCATTTTAAATTCGTCCAAATAGTCCATATCAGCCCATGGGTCTCGGAAATCAGTAAGCCATATTAAATCGGGGAAAGACTGTTTCACGTTCAGTGCGATGAGATGCATGCTGTGTGGGGGTCCAGTGGATATGATTGCATCAACAGGGTTTTTTGCAAGCCATTTTTTAAGAAATCTTGAGGAAGGTCTAATCCACGCTGCCCTTGCATCGGGAATGAAAATATTTCCCCTGACCCATCTTGTAAATTCGTTGATCAAGGATTTGTTTCCACCCTTTTTGTTTTCCGCTCCGGTACGTCCCGTTGATTTCCCTCCGCCGATCACAGAGACAACTCTAGAAGGCTCAAATATGGGTAATTTTAATACGGTGATTCCTTCAGGAATTTCTTTTAGCAAGCTAGAATCTTCAACGGGCACATCTGGGTTTTCTGGGGTGAATATAACTGGGTCCCATCCGAAGCCCTGAAGATATTTTGAAAATTTTAACCAGCGTTGTACACCTGCTCCTCCTGAAGGTGGCCAATAATACGTGATGATCAGTACCTTTTTATTTTCTTTTGAGTTATTCAAGCTAATACGAAATTACGGGAGGATCAAGTACAACACAATATTCACAGTAATGCGAATCTTCATTGTGAGCGATTTTCTTTCCTTCTTCACGAAACGCTGCGAGCCTCATTCCTATCCAATCTAAGAAGCGGTCAACATTATCTTTTGTAATGTCTTTGCTTTCATTGATCGAAAGCGTAAGCAATCCTGAGTGAACATTTCTTCCCGAGCGAATTGCAGCATTTACCACATCCACATGTTCATCTCTCTTTAAGAGCATCGCACAATAGACCATAAGCTGAAGTGCTTTGCCTGCTTTGCCTCTACTTAATTTCCCGTCGTCATCATCCCAATCCCCTGATTTTGAATCTTTCAAATTAAGTTCTGATTGCGTCGTTTGTCCTGTTTTATAATCCACTACGCGCGTGATACCATCAATTTTTTCAACCCGATCCGCCATGCCGAAAAATTTTATTTCTCTCCCATCCTTTAAGGTGTAGGTTGCCTCAATTTCCTCTTCTAACCCGGTAATGGTAATGTGGCTCCCGTCATTATTTAGCTCTGAAATTTCACGTGTAAGTATTTTTTTAATTGTAGATCTCGCAGAGCGTATAAGCAGAAAATTCTCACCTCTGTCCGATGGCCCATATTTATACTCTTCGGCAATTGCATCAGCCAACAGTTCGTCTACTTGAGAGAGTATTTCATTAAGATGTGACGCTTTCAGCGTCATATTCAGGGCGGTTTTTTTAAGACCCTCTTCAAATACTTTATGTACAATGGACCCCAGTGTATTGCTTTGGATACTCTCTTCTAAATCTTTGGGTTCAGACAATTTCAATAAATATCGATATGTGAAATTACGTTCACATGTGAGCATCTTATTTATAGCAGAAGGCGACATTCCATCTCCCATCCACTTGTTAAACCTCTCCTTCATAAGGTCAGTTAATTCCAGTTCAGGAATTTCTGGTCTCTCATCAGGGAGTGGCATATTGAACGTCAAGAGCTCAGTCTCGAAATGTTTTTTTAACTGTAGGATATAACGGCTTGATTCTACCCCGTCCTTGCCTCCGGTTCTATGAAGTAGATGCATCTCTGTCGATCTATTTAACAGTCGATATAAGCTGTATGCATATGCGGCCTCTCGTTCATGTTTTCCTGGAAAACCCAAATAGTTTTGAAGATCGACCGGAATGTAACTGTCCATAATCTCTTGTTTAGGCATCGCACCCTCATTGCAATCAAGAACGATTACCCTGTCGTAATCTAGTGCACGTGTTTCGGTAAGTCCCATGATCTGTAGACCTTTTGCAGGCTCTCCAAGTAAATTGACTTTCTCTACACTCAGTAATTTCTGCATTAGCATTCTCACATCCTCAGAAGTTTTGCAAGGATTATGCTTGGATTGCAACCGCCCCATGACACTTACCACACGTCGGACACAATTCCACCCCGCCGTTACCCACGGATTTTCTTCATGCTCTAATTGTCCACCAAGTTTTTCAGTCCAAACACCAAGTTTTTCTAGGTATTTATCCGCCTGATTCGTTTTTAATGACGTGAGGTCTGAGACGAAGGCATAAAAGGGCCCTTTTGACACTTCCTTCAGGAGCTCGTCACTGACCCAAACAGCGTGTTTTTCAGCGAGTATATGAAGCGTATGTGCAGCATCTTTTCGGTAATCGTTTGCAATTTGTTGACTTGAAAGAGCCATTAAATCTTCATATCTCCACGCTTGACCTTGTCTTGTTGTCATGCGATTTACAAGGTTGATGAATGGGTGTATCGGCGTCTCTCGAATGCTTAAACCCATGGTAACATTGTAACCATCTTTACAGTACGGCAATGCTTGTAAAAGCATAGGTAGGGTGGATGCTTCGGGCACGACAATAACTGTTTTCCCCTTTTCATCATCTGAAAGGTCAGATACGATTTGCCTCACGTACTGACATGAACTCATGACACTGCTACATTCGACAATCTTTATTTTAGGTGTCTTGGATTGAATTCTTGACTTTATAAAGTTCGCGGAACTTTGAATGTCACGGTGAATGTCACGGTGAATGTCACGGTTGAAATCCCCCGCCTCCATTTGTCCATCTTCCACATAAAAATTATCAGCGTCAGGCAAGTAGCTTAGTTTTCCCGCTGCGTGCCATTTTTTCATATACAAGAGCT
>MDSV01101153.1_pt1 | contig 22246 bp, 22 predicted proteins | sample 810851 | NCBI WGS metagenome assembly MDSV01 (sample SAMN05326640, study PRJNA326480) | marine metagenome | isolation source: seawater | place: Atlantic Ocean: North East | collected 2012 | reverse complement strand
TTCTCAGACTCGTCAACATCTCCATCTGCTAAAAAGGAAACACAAACAAATGCATATACTAAGTCGTGACTATTTGTCCAATCTGACATAATTACCTCGTTAGAATTAATTTACATTTATAGTTCGTAACTACTATTACTACTCTATATTGAGCCTACGAACCTCTAAACTCAATAGAGCTATTTAGAAGTTATCATCGGTTTGCGTGAAGAGCAATAAAAACTGATTCTAGTATCATATATGATTTTAAATTATACTCAGATAGAAAATCTTCTTCAACATTGAAAAATATTTATCAAAATCGTAGCTTCCATTCACAATGTTTTACTACTTTACATAAGAATGACCAGTAATATTATAATATTTTTTGCAAAAATTTTTAATCTGATAAATAAAAGCAGATCCCTAGCTTCATTGGTAATCGTTTTTTTCATCATCCTCATAAGCGATTCTTTATTTCATCAGTTTTATCCACAGATCATTTCATTACTTGAGCAATTCTTTGATATTAGCAAAGAAGCTCATGGAACTGTAGACCTCACTTTTGCCCCTGAAATATGGGGGGGAGTATTAGCTACAGTTTTGGGTACGTTGATAATTGTTATTGCAATAGCAGCAGAATCTACTCCAAAATTAATGGATTTATTCGTTAGAGATTTGATAAGTCTTATCTTCATATGGTTTTTAATTCTTGCTTCAATTCATTCTACAATAATTATGTACTATTTTGAACCGATGGATAGACTATCTAGCGTAATGTTAAATACTTACTTTTACCTCCCTATATCATCTATTTTATCATTGCCATACATATTTTACATCTTACTTTATTCTAAAACAGATAATGTTATTAAAAAACTTTATTCGTTAAATATTGCTGATATAAAAAGATTAAAGCAAAAGTCCATGCAACTTACAATGAGTGATAGTAGAGTTATTGAACATTATCAGCATCAATTAATGTCAACTATAGATCAATTCGATGATCTACTTGAGTATATATCTTTCAAAGAGGCGCAAACAGAAATTATTCGAAGAGTTGGCGATACAGTAAGAGTATATATGATGAACAAAAATTCTTATCACTCAAAATTTTTTACTGCTACAGATACCATAAGAAATAATCCTACTTTCAGAACATATGTCGAACACCAGTATAAGGATATAGAAGACAGAAAAACATTTTACGAGGTAAAATCTTTTAAAATGATGGGTAATGCATATATAAGAAAAATGGAAAATGGAGAATATGAACTAGCCTCACTTATCGCTAATGAAATTAGCTCAGTAGGGCTTTTAGCCTTAGAACTCAAACAAGATAATTTAATTACTGATATTAATATAAGATTCAATACATTTATGAGATTTGCAATAAAGCATGCAGTCAAAAATAATGAACCGAGGAACTTATACAATTTAGCATTCCACTATTCTACTTTATTGCAAGGTTATGTTGATAAAAATAAAATTGAACTGTTAAAAATGGGGTACTTTTATTTCAAATTCTATAGTAATGAAATTTATAAACAAGCAGCTAGTAACCCCTCGCTATATTTTATTGTAGATGTTTTAACTACAGAACTAAAAAAGATATCTATACTTATATCTGAAAAAAATTGGGACCTAGAGTTGCAGGAACATCTATTAAAGGAAATTTTACAACTTGATAATCCTCCAGATTATCCAAAAGATGATTTAGATCAAAGCGTAAATAATGGTGTGCGAGTATTGCAAATTGGATTAGCTCTTCACTATATAAAAATTGAAAACTTTGATTTCGCAGAAACTATTGTTGCAGATGTACTTGATGACCTTGCTTATTTTGACAATCAAACTTATCTGAACTTGATGGAAGGTTTATATAATAGAATCAAATTCAGTGGGCCAACATTTTGGGAAGATACTGATAGAGGTAATACAAATATTTATTATTCTCCAGATAGCGATAAAATCGATGATTTTAAAAAAATATTATCTAAACAAATGAAACGCCGACTCGAAAAACTTGATCGTGATGTTCAATTCTTAAGATTAGAATTAGATAAATTAAATTCTAAAGAAGAAAAAACGACTTTAGAAAAAGAAAAAATAATTGAGCTTGAAGAAAAAATAAATACTAGAAGAAAGACGTTTTTTATTAAATAAATATTATTTGGTTAAAGCAAAAAAGAATGCCTGAGTCAAATTAGATATATCTTGAGTTGCAGTAGCTAAATTATTAACTGCTGATTTTGCCACTTCAAAATAAACTGGCCCCCCAATTGAAGGGTTTTTATCTACTATTCTTGAAAAATCCTCTAAACTCAAAATTCCATATTTTACATCTGTCATTGCTGTGACGTGTGATGTACGCTTAGCATCATCAAGGACTAAAGAAAATTCTCCTATGCCAAAAGCAGGTGCCTTTACCACTGATACAGTTGGCTGGGTAATAGGGTCACTTGATGGCGCAGGATCTGTAGTCTCTAATCTTATTATTGATTTAGTTGACATGGTAAACCCATTAGAAGCTTTAACCATCATATTTTTAGATACTTCAACTTGCCCTTGGAAAATTAAAAGCATTGTATCTCCTGTTTCACCTTCTTTAAGCAGCACAGTGCCAGGAAGGCATTTTTCCTCAGCTACTACCTCAGCAATTTGAGAGCAAAATTCTTCAGAAACTTTACTAAAATAATTTATTTTTTGTATTTGACTAGCACTAACACCCATATATTTACCTCAATACTAAAGCTTTATGTTTCCCATCGATAACATATTCGTCATCAGGATTAATCTCAACAATTACATGTTCATCACTTGACAACTTTATTCCTGCACCATCTAGCTGTTCTTTAATCATATCTCTTATAATAGGGCTCCCGCTCTCTCCCATCTGCTCTTCAAGACTAAATCCAGCTTTCTTAATTGCATATCCTACCAATAGCCATTTATGCTTGAATTTATAGTATGCTGAAACTTTATTATGTGTTAAACCGATCAACCCTCTGGGAATAGGTACAACCTGAATACCTTTATCCTGTTTTTCTTGCGTAATTAGTTCATCAAAAAGTTGTGGCACGCCAGGATCAGTGACATGCTTTGCTAACATGTGCGGGATATGCTCGTCAGGAAAAACTATCTCGTTTACATTTGCTCTATGCAAATGAGAAATATACTCTTCATCTAAAATATATGCTACAACCTGAATGTCCTCTAATATAGATTTTGCAGTAAGAGCTGTTAAAACAGTCTTATCCTCATCAGGCTTTTCATTTGGAAGTAGTCCAGATTCATCTGGAACTATCATAAAAGTCCCACACTCCTCTATATAAGCTTTCTTCAATACTCCCTCTTGAGTAAAATTTTCTGATAAGTGGGTTATGTCTAGTCGATCAAAACCAGAAATAGCTCTTCTAATTATTTCCTCTTCTGTCTCATTAATTAAAATCACAACAGAAGTGGAATCCTCATTTGCCTCAACCAATCTAAGTGCTGATTGAACTGCTGAGTTCCACCCAGCTATGATCAAATGTCCATGAAATTTAGTTTCATCCAATTTATCATCTCCTTTCAAACGTGCTGCTACTAAAACTGAAGAAACAGCACCTGTAAGCATTGTAACAATGCCTAGATTTAAAATCATTATAATTATAGTTAAAAACTTTCCTAAGTGTGTCTCAGGACTTACATCGCCATAACCTACGGTAGTAAAGGTTACTACTGCCCACCAAAAAGTATGAAAAAACGTATCTATCCAATTCGGCTCACTACCACCAAACATAAAACCATCGCCAACATCATCTTTTACACTCCCACTAAATAAAGGATATTCAATAATTGTTAAAATAGTTGTTGCGAAAAATACAGCGGCAAATCCCCAAATGGCATATCTAAACAATTCATTTGATTGGTAATAATTTGATAATTTAGAAAAAATAGTTTCCTCAGCACTTATTTCAGATTTGCTATCGCCCCCACTTTTTTCATTTTCATCTACTTCAGCTAAAGACTCATCTACCAAAGACTGATGAAGCTGATCGTACAAAACCTGATTAGCGTGTATTTTTTTTTCTATGTCATCAAGTGATGATGAACTAGTTTTAATTTTTTTATTTGTATCCATTAGTCTAAATATATTTATTCTTTAATGCAGAATGAAATAAAATGTCATTGCTTTTTACTTTAAATAATTATTAAGTATTAGAAGTAATTCCACCTTTAATGCCACAAAAAATAAAATAAGACCAATAAAGTCCTACAAACGCCAACAACAAGTATATTTTTACATCCATAATTAATTTATCTTGCTAAAGCCCCCATTGGGTCCCAAGGAGGTAATAATTGAGCTTCTTCCTCTTCATATAATTTTACATGCTCACTATCTAAATATTTTTTATCTACAACAACTTCATATAAAAACTCATCAAACCATTTATCTGACATTATATAAAACCCTTTTTCTCCATTTCGATCACCCCAACTATTTTCAACTCTCCATTTGACAGGATTATCATTTGAATCTAGGTCAACACCAGTAAACAGCATAGCATGTGTCATTTTACTTTCACCATACTCCAATCGAGAAGCTTTATCCATTTCAAATTTTGTATCATAAAATAAATCAAAATCAAATAAATTAGTATCCATCACACCATGAGATCGATGTAGGTATTTACCAACATCACATCCAAACCACACAGGGTCATCATTTTTTATTGATTGAATAGCTGCTTTTTTTAATATTTCAATTTTAGTGTTTAAATATCTAATTGGTTGACCTTCAACAACATTACCAAGATGTTCCACACTATAAACTTTTTTATATGATTTATCTGACATAGGACAATTAATCAAACATACTAGATCACTAAGGTTAATACCTACATGTTTATAGAAAAAATCTTGAGGAGTTAAATCCTCAAATCGAAGAAATTTTTTCTTCTTGTCTCTAATCTGCCAAGTAAATTTATTGGGAGGAGCTCCTAAATGAATGACTAACATTTTATAAACAACATTTAACATATCACTTTTCATCTTGAATAAGCTTTCTTCGCTTATATTATCTTTAATAGCATCTCTTAATTTCTTTGCAAATTCACGAAGCTTTCTAGTAATCATTCTATTCATTCGCATAGAACGGCTAGATTGATAAGTCTCAGGCATTTCAGATTTTGGAATGACTCCATACTTGTTTATCAGGTTCACCCACATGTCCCATTGACCACCATCTTGAATAGGGCTATCTAAAAGATGCATAATTATTCGACTATTCCAAGAGCTATCAGCAGTACTCATGATACTATTTAAAAAATAATTTGATTTTTCTAATTTATCCCAAAACATGAAATATGTTTGAGAAAATTCAAAATTGCGGATACTATGCTTCCTGCCAAGATAAACTCTAAAAAGATTCAACCCTGCAAACCCCCAACATCTGCCACTCGACTTCTGATTAGTTATCTTCATTTCCCCTGTAATTGTTTCTGAAAATGAATGGTCTATTTTTCTAAACTCATCCCAGTCCATAGCTAGATCAGTAATCTCGTTATGCGTTGCAGCATTTCGAGAAATCTTTAGTTTTACGTTTTTATCGCACTCTTCCTGATAATTATTAATCATTGTTTTTGTAATAGATTTATCCATAACTCTTCCCCACTTATTTAAAAACTCAAAATTGTAACAATACATAAAATAAAATAAATAGTGATATCTGCTGCACCGGCATAGTCCTTAGCTAATCGCTGTCCGATTAATAATAGCAGCAAAACAATAGCACTCATGAGTACACCATAATATATAAAAATTGAATCATAGTATAAAAGTTTGTAAAGGATACCTGAACAGCATAAAAAAGCGGAAATAATTTCTAATAATGTCAAAAGATTAAGAGATATTGATATGTGATTTTGAAAAAAAGTTTCTTTAAAGTGCTGATTAAAAAAATTCAAATTACCTTCTCTATCATTTATTTTATCAATACTTGATTGAAAAAAAACAATTGAAAAAAATATAGATACTAAAATCTGCGCAATTTCAATATTATTAAAATTTGAAATACTCATTACATAACTAATCTAGGATATTTTTATATTGATCAATAGTGTAATTTCTTAGCTCTTCGACCGTCATGTCTTTATATAATTCTTGATCAATAATATCAGCAAAATGAATGTATATCGTCCCTGGGGTTAATCTCCAATCTCCAACACTTTTAGCTTTATATGCTCCATCTATAACAACTGGGATAATTTTAACACCTGTATTTTTTGCAATGTGAAATGCGCCTTTTTTAAAGACTCCTAATTTGCCATCTTTTGATCTTGTGCCCTCCGGAGCAATAAGGAAAGATATCTTTTCATTAATTATTGCCTCTTCAACAACTTTTAGGCTTGATAAAGCCTTTTTAATATTTGTTCTATTTATAGGAACTATTCCGTACGACCTTGCTACTTGCCCCCAAAGAGGGTAACTAAAGTGCTCTTGTTTAGCGACTGCCGTAACATAATGATTCATATATTTACCCAATGCAAAATGGTCAAAAAGAGATTGATGGTTAATTAAATATAAATAAGGACCATCTTTTGGATCAGGTATTAGCCCAGTTTTTTTTACTAATTGTCCACCTAGAAAACAAAACAGGTAAGACATCGGACTTAAGAAATAGTGAAAATATTTTTTATTTACAATTAAAGTATATATTAAAAAAATTGGAAATATGGCTAATAAATATGCAAACCATAATGGCCAAAGAATTAATGAAATTATTGCTTTATACATCCCAATTTAATTTCTTAAACAATTTAAATACTTTGTGATTAGCTCTATGAAAAGCATAGCGGTCAATATCTGTTTTAGGAAGCCAAGAAAAAGAAGTTCCAATACTTTTAATATCATCACACATAATAAAATCCAAAACAATTAATTTCATTTTAAAATGAGAGTATACATGTTCAACTTCAGAAATAATCTTCTTAAAAATTATTATATAACCATATTTATCAAATATATATTTTTTAAAATCTTCAATATAATTGCCATTTAGAGTTATTTGTTTCATAGGAATTTCCCAAAGACCATTTAACATTTGGCTATCTCTTTTTTGAATTAAAATCTTATCTTTAAATCTAATTATACCGCCCACAAAAATACGTAAAGGGACTTTTTTTGTAATAAATTTTTGAGGGTAACTAGTTGGATGCCCACTTTTATAGCCAGTACAAAATGAATTAATTGGACACAACCTACACTTAGGCGATTTAGGCAAACATATGCAAGCTCCTAGCTCCATCACAGCTTCGTTAAAATCCCCAGCCCTATTTCTATCCATATTTTTTAATAGAAATGATTTAATATAATTCAAATTATATTTACTTAGCTTTTTCCTCCGTGTAATCCGAGAAACAACTCTTTTAACGTTACCATCAATTGCCAAATAATTCTTATTCAGTGCAATTGAAAGCACAGCTCCGGCAGTATAATCTCCAACCCCAGGAAGTGATCTAAAACTCTCCCAATCTACAGGGATTTTTGAACCATGGTCATTTACAATTATTTTAGCAGCCTTATGTAAATTTCTACATCTAGAGTAATACCCCAGACCTTCCCAAGATTTTAGAATAATCTCTTCAGATGCTTCTGCAACAGACTTTATGTTGGGGAATTTTTTTATCCATGAATTAAAATATGGGATAACAGTATCCACCTTTGTTTGTTGTAACATTACCTCTGAAATCCACACACTATATAAACTTCTATTTTTTCGAAATGGTAGCTCTCTTTTATTTTCATCAAACCAGTCTAGTAAAAAAGCCGATAACTGCATAGGACTATTGGTTATTTTTTATCTTTTTAGAAATGTTTTCTTCAAAGACCATTGAAATAATGATAAATTTTCTAGGAACAATTCTTTTTCAACTTGATTATTTTTCAAAAATATTTGATTACCAATTTTATCTATTTTTTTTTCAATATTAGTTTGTAACAAAATACCCTTTTGATCTAGAAAAACAATAATTGATCTTTTATCTACTTCACTTTTTTTTCTTGAAACATAATTATTCCGCTCTAAACGAGCTATAAGTCTGGTTACAGTACTATTTTCTAGACCAAGCGCCCAGGCTAATTCAGACATCTCAATCCCATCATCAGGAATAATAATAATAGCTAAGACTTGACTGTAAGATAAATCCTTGGGGACCACCTCTGTCCTGAAAATTCTTTGTAAATCAATTAAAAAAGCAGTAAATAGTTCACCTTGATTCATAGTTGCATATTACAACTAATCTACTGTTTATAAAATATTAGTCTTTGGGAAGAGACCAGAGCAATTTTGCATGGTTTACATAGATAGAATCTAATAAACTTCTTTTTTCTCTAGGAATCATATGCCCTACGCTCTGATAATGATCTAGTTTTATAGGTTCAAAAGTATACCACTGTCCTTGAATGAGCGGTTCAGAAGGTTGATATTCTACTATAGAATCTGCTCCATTTTGTCCTGTAGTCGGGCCTCTCATTGATCTAGAATTAACTATACCATCATTCTCCCACCAAGTTGAATCTGTTGCACTTCCATTATTGGTGAATACTATTCTAGACCCTAAAAGTTTTGCTCTTGAACGTATTAATAAAAAAACATCTTTATCTGGTGAATGGTAGCCGGTTATTCCACTCTTTGAAGTAGCAGAAAAAGTATATGAAAAATAATACACATCAGGACTAGCATTTAGATAAGTGTTTAACTCTGCAGCCCCATCTAAACTCAAATCCCAAGAGCTTATGTTTTTTGTATTCCAAGCATTGTGCCCTCTCATCCTTTGAACGTACTTTGACCAAGTTTCATTAGGGTTTCGTTTTATATTCCACTGACTAAGATCAAAATCATAAAAATTTGTTCCAACTACCCCCGCAAGGCCAATGAAGTATTGTATAAAGGGGAAAGTTTTTGTTACGATATCTGCTAATGTGCTCCCATCATGTGGTGTTGCTATAGACGTAATGCTCTTTATCCAACCTCTATTTGAACTCCCCAACAATTTAGAATCTTCTTTCAATGCTAAACTATCATCAACATAAAATTCATTCTCCAGCAAGTATTGAAGCATTCTTGCAGTTTGCCCACCCATACTGTGGCCAATTAAATGTACTGGATTCTCGTTATTCCATTCTTTGTATAAACCTTCATATTTTTTATCATGCGGTTTTTGAATTAAACCATATTTTATTGAGTGATTTAAGCCGTAATCAGTTTGTCCACCTTTTAACTGGTAATATACTTCTACAGCTCTATCCCAATTTGATGAAATAGGACCAACGGAAACATTAATAACTTTGTAACCATTGCTCTCCAACATTCTTTGAATGTCTTTTTTCCCGCCCCAATATTTATAATCCCCTAATTCTTCGTTCCCCCAACCAAAAAAACCATGAATAAGCACTATGGGATTTTTATTTTGAGAAAATACAATACTCAATAAAAATATATATAATGAAAAAATTTTCATTAAAAATTAATGCTCATATCTAAACCTGAAGAGAATCCACCAGTTCCATAAAAATACAACCCGTAGCCAATGACTAATTCCTTGTTTTTAAAAAATACTCCAAACCCGCTTGATCCAAAAATAGTCTGAGATAAATTTTGTTCAGTATTTTGACTGAATTTTCTTGTTGAGGTACCCAGGTTTAATATAATATTTTCTGATATATTAAAAGATCCGCTTAAAAAATAATCTTTAGGGATTAGATTTGTACTTAACTTGCTGTCGATTGATAGTTTGAGAGGTAAATGAACTAAATCTTTACTGATCCCAATAAGAAAATCCATAGAATTGATATCAATAATTAATCTATTATGGAATAAAAGAATATCATTAACAGTCCATCCAATATCTAATTTATATTTTTTTATCGTCCACAACAGCCCAAAAGATGAGTAAATAGATTTAGAAATAATGTCTTCTAATTTTGAGATATACAATTGATTAGATACTCCATACTTCAAAGGTAGTACTTGAGATACTTCATTATACCCAAACCTCAACCAGGTATCACTTGAAGTGTAATTCCCTGTCAACAGTGCATTTTCATCATAACCTTTAAATGTACCATATGAGACATGATTGATTGAAGTAATTATATATTTATTTTTTTTGTTCAATAATATAGAAGCAGACTGAGCTTGAATCCCCGCTGGATAGAAAATAAAGGATGTTGAAAAAAGTTTACCTTTTGAAATAACGTTTAAATCAACATCCCTACCATTTGGATTGAAAAGCAACTTACCCCCACCAGCAAGTGAGAGGTCATTAGCAGAAAACCAAACAGATAAACCAGGGCGAGATTGATTGGATTGCAGAGATGATAATAAAAGTATTAAAAGTAAAATGATTTTCATATCATTGAAATAGGGTCAATATGAATGTTAATTTTATTTGAACCCTTTATTTGATTTTTTTGTTCAATAAAGTTTTTACTTATGAAAGAATGCAGTTTCTCACTATTTGAATCATACTTTTTTAAGGATTTCAAAATAATTTGAACCCGATATTTATTATTCACTTTTTCCTTAAAACATGGGGCAGGTCCAAGAATTTCAAGACCTCTATATATACCAGAAAAATTATTTCTAATCCTACTAGATAAAGTAAATAAAGATTTTGCTTTAGGACCTAAAAATTCAACCTTTGAAATCCAACTAAATGGAGGATAATTCAATATATTCCTATCATTTAACATACTATTATAATAATCTTTTAGATTTAATTTTGATGCTGCTTTGATTACAAGGTTTTCTTTGTCATAAGTTTGAATTACAACCTCTCCTCTTTTTTCTCCTCTTCCTGATCTACCAGCTGCTTGATAAATTAATTGGAATGTCCTTTCACTAGATCTGAAATCTGGTATATGTAATCCTAAATCAGCATTAATAATTCCAACTAAAGTTATTTCTGGAAAATCTAGACCTTTAGCAATCATTTGAGTCCCTAAAAGAATATCTATTTTACCATCGTGAAATTCTTGCAAAATCTTAATAGTTGAAGAGCTCTTCCTTGAACTATCATGATCTATTCTAGCAACTCTTGCTTTGGGGAAAGTTTTTTGTATTAACTCTTCAACCTTTTGAGTCCCTGCCCCCATATATGAAAAATTTTGACTTAAACACTCTCTGCAATTATCTAATTTTTTAGAACTAATAAAGCCACATATATGGCATTTAAAATTATTATCATATTTATGAAAAGTTAGTGGCGTCTTACAAGCTAAACACATTACTATCTTACCGCAATCAGAACACTTTACAGTTGGCGAAAAGCCTCTTCGATTCTGGATGAGCAAAACTTGCTCATTATCATTTAACCTTTTTTCAATTTTCTCTTGCAGTAACCCAGAAATAACAATGTTAAACTTACCAGTTTCTTTGGTTTCATCAATTAAATCTACTACTTGAACTTTTGGATACAAAGCGTCGCCATACCTTTTTGATAATGTCAAATAATTATATTTTTTCATTTTATAATTATAAAATGTTTCCAAACTAGGGGTAGCACTAGATAAAACAACAGTGCATTTTTCTATTTTAGATCTCATTATGGCAACATCTCTAGCATGATAACGAGGAGAGGGCGAATCTTGCTTATATGAGCTATCATGCTCTTCATCAACAATTATCAATCCTAAGTTTTTTATGGGTGAAAAAATAGCGCTTCTTGCACCAATTACAATTTTACACGTCCCATCATTTATATCCCTCCAAGTTTTTGCACGCTGAGATTTGGATAATTGTGAATGCCATAAAGCCATATCATCACCGAATACTGCTCTAAAACGCCCAGCAATTTGCGATGTAAGTGAGATTTCCGGTATAAGAACAATAGAACGTTTGCCTATTTTTTTAACAGTATTAATTATTTCAATGAAAATTTCAGTTTTACCACTTCCTGTAACACCGTGTAGAAGATTTGGGCTATATTTTTCTGATTTAATTGACCTATTGAGACTTTGAATAACTTTGAGCTGTTCTTCATTGTAATGTATATTTTTTTTTATCGGTTTAAATGAAGTGTCCCCACTCGTCTCATTTTGATTCCTTTTTTTGAGATTGACAAATCCTTTTCTCTCAAGTGATTTGCATATAGCTACAGGATTTGAACTAATTGATTTAAGTTTTGAAACTTTTAAATATCCAGGTGAAGCTTTTCTAATAGTCTCAAAAATTAAATGTTGCTTAGGAGATAGCCCTTTAAAATTATTAGTTTTATGATTTTTATTTCCAACTACATGCTTTACAAACCATATATGTCGAGCACTATGATTACTTAAAAGCTTATAAGGCAATACAGCGTTATATGCTAATGCGATTGGAGTAACATAATAATGACTTATCCAATTAACTAGTTTCCAAAGCTCATTGGATAAAACTGGCGCGTTATCATCGACATCAATAATTGATTTTAAGTTACCACAAAACGAACTTTCTTCAATTAATGAGACAATGATACCACTAACTTCTCTTGCCCCAAATGGAACCTTAACTCTTAAACCAACTGATAAGGTTTTTTGTAAATTTTCAGGAATTGAGTATGTAAAAGTTTGAAACGAAGATATTGGAAGCGATACCTCAACAAACATTATTAATTTTTAAGAAATTAACCCTTAATAACATACAATTTAACATCAGATGTAATATCTTTTGTAATTTGGACTTTTGCATGGTAAATACCTAAAGCTTTAATTGGCTCATCAATGATTATCTGGCTTTTTTCAAGGTCAAACCCTTTAGATGTTAGCTCTTTATGAATGTCTAAATTGGTAATTGACCCAAACATTTTTTCTTCTTCTCCAACGTTAACTTCAATAGTAATTTCAACATTACTAAGTTTTTTAGCTAATTTTTGCAAAGCAATATTTTCACGTTCAAGCTTTATATTTGCCACTTTTTTTCTTTCACTAGCAACAGCGATATTTTTATTTGATGCTCTTAGTGCCATTCCTTGGGGTATTAGTCTATTTCTAGCATAACCAGGTTTTACAGTAACAATGTCTCCGGAGAGACCTAAATTTTCAACATCGTTTAATAAAATAACTTTCATGATATAATCTCCATACTATTATTCAGAACCACTATCAACAAAAGGCATTAAGCCAATAGTTCTAGCTCGCTTTATAGCACCCACAACTTTACGATGCATTTTAGCACTAGTCCCCGTAACTCTTCGAGGCATTATTTTACCATTATCATTAGTAAACCTCTTTAATAATTTTACATCTTTATAATCTACTGTAGTTATATTATTTTCTTTAAAAAAACAATATTTTCTTCTTGTTTGGAAAGCCACTATTCTACCCCCTTATCTTCTTCAACAACTTTTTTTTCTAATTGTTCTTTATTATCTGATTTTTCATTTCTTAACTGCTCTGATTTTTGCTCAGGATCATTATCTGATTTTTCATATGCAAAATCTTTAACAACATCAGGTTTTTCATCTAATTTAACAACCATATGCCTAATCACTAGACCACTAAGCTTAAGCCATGAATCAAACTCATTAAACTTGTTATTATCTCCTCCCTCATAATGTAAAAGAATATAATTTCCATAAGTATTACCTTTGATAGGATACGCAAGTTTTTTCTTCCCCCAAACAACATGATTTATTATTTTTGATTCAGTACTTTCTATTCTACTACCAATATCTTTCATAACTTGATCAATTTTTTTCCGTTCTACATTTGAGTTAACAATGTATATTAATTCATAATAACGCATATAATCTCCCTAGATTCTATTTAATCAACGGTGCGATTACCAACGACACCACTGACATAAGTTTTATTAAAATATTTAATGATGGCCCAGAAGTATCCTTAAATGGATCTCCAACAGTATCACCTACTACAGATGCTTTATGAGCCTCTGAGCCTTTACCTAATTTTTGACCATCTATTGTAATACCTTCTTCAATCATTTTCTTTGCATTATCCCATGCCCCTCCTGAATTTGATTGAAATATAGCCATTAAAACACCAGTTACTGTTACCCCTGCAAGCAATCCTCCTAAAATCTCTGGGCCTTGATTACTACCAAACATTTTTGGTAAAAACCCAACAATAACAGGCATTGATACTGCTAGAAGACCTGGTAAAATCATTTCTCTAATAGCAGACTCAGTAGAAATTTCAACACATTTACCATGTTCTGCTTTGCCCATAGCATCATTGTAAGCTTTGCTATCATCTTCATTCCAATCATCTCGACTCTTAAGATTCATTATCTCTAATGCTTTTTTCAACTCGGGGATTTCTTTGAACTGCCTCCTAACTTCCTCAATCATTGACATTGCTGCTCTGCCTACAGCTCCCATAGCCATTGAAGAAAAAAGAAAGGGTAACATGCCACCAATGAACAACCCTGCCATTACCATTGGGTCAGAGATATTTATAATATCAATACCACACTTTACTTTAAAAGCAGCAAATAGCGCCAAAGCAGTTAGAGCGGCAGAACCTATAGCAAAACCCTTACCAATTGCAGCAGTAGTATTCCCTACTGCATCAAGCTTATCTGTCCTTTCTCTAACTTCTTTAGGTAATTCAGCCATTTCTGCAATCCCACCAGCATTATCTGATATTGGCCCATATGCATCAACAGCCAATTGAATTCCGGTATTTGCAAGCATCCCAAGAGCTGCCATAGCAATTCCATAAAGGCCCGCAAAATAGTATGCACCCATAATACTACCAGAAATAATCATAATTGGTACTGCAGTAGATTCCATACCTACACCTAAACCTGCAATGATGTTAGTAGCTGGCCCGGTCATAGATTGCTTAGAAATAGACTCAACTGGTTTTGTACCAGTCCCAGTATAATATTCAGTTATTTTACCAATCCCAAGTCCACCAAATAAACCTATTACTGTAGCATAAAATACACCTATACTATCGTAAGTAATCCCAGAACCCTGCTGAGCTACAAATTTTTCTGGTAAAAAGTAAGTTATTAAAATATATATCACCACAACCATTATTAACCCACTACCAAACTCTCCTTTATTTAATGCTTTTTGAGGATCTCCACCTTCTTTAACTGAGACTAAAAAAGTACCTATTATTGATACTACGATACCTGATGCTGCAATTAGAAGTGGGAGAAGAACAAAATTAAAATCAAACCCAGAGCCAAAAGCATAAAGAGTTGACCCTAAAACCATGGAGCCAATAATCGAACCTACATAAGATTCAAATAAATCTGCCCCCATACCAGCCACATCTCCAACATTATCCCCAACATTATCAGCTATAGTAGCAGGATTAAGAGGATGATCCTCAGGAATCCCAGATTCAACCTTACCAACTAAATCTGCTCCAACATCAGCAGCTTTTGTGTAGATACCTCCTCCAACTCTTGCAAAAAGTGCAATAGAAGAAGCTCCCAGAGAAAATCCAGATAAAACATTTAGTATTATTGATATGTCATTGTTAAAAATCCCCATTCTCCCATAAATATAAAAAAGAGTTCCTAAGCCTAGAACACCTAAGCCAACGACACTTAAACCCATTACAACTCCGCCACTGAATGCTACATTCAAAGCTTTAGCCAAACTTGTTTCTGCAGCATGAGTTGTACGATTATTTGCTTTAGTTGCTACTTTCATACCTAAAAACCCTGCAAAGCCAGATGCTACAGCGCCGATGATAAATGAGAGAGCTATAAATGCGTTTGAATCTGCTCTTCCAGAATTTGCAAAACCAAGAATGAAAGCTACAGCAATAACAAAAACACCTAATATTCGATATTCAGCACGAAGAAAAGCCATTGCTCCATCTGCAATGCTAGCACCAATGGTTTTCATGCGCTCATTGCCTTCATTTTGCTTGTTTATCCATGAGGCTTTCCAAAGAGCAAAGGCTATTGCAAGAATACCAGACAAAACCACTAGTGCAATATAATTATTTTCATTCTGCATTGTTTTTTACATCTCCATTTCTACGAATTATAAATGTTCATTGTATTATCTAAACCATTAAAAACTATACTATCTAAGGCATCTACTGCATTTTTTACACTTTCAAAAGAAAGGTTTTTATCTTTATCATTTTTAAATGGCTTCAATACATAATTCTCAGCTGGACGCATTTTTTCATTAGTGCCAATTCCAAATCTAAGCCTTGGAATTTTATTTGTATTTGATAAATAGATAATATTCTGTAAGCCTCTATGAGAACCATCACCGCCTTTTGGCTTGATACGTATTTTACCAAGCGATAAGTCTACATCATCTAAAACTACACAAATCTGTTCCGGCGAAATGTTTTTTAATTTGATAAGTTGAGATACTGCATTACCACTTCTGTTCATACCTGTGCTTGGCTTAACAAGGTGAAATTTATTTGACTTTGATGCAATAATATAATCACCTCTACCTGGGCTAAAGGAAATTTTATGCCTTGAAGCCATCTCGTCCATTATCCAAAATCCCGCATTATGCTTTGTTTCTTTATACTTCTCACCAACATTCCCTAAGCCTACAAATGTAATCAAAACTAGATCTACTCTTTTGATTCCTCTGAATTATCAGTACCATCATCAGATTCCTGATCTTCGGAAGATTCCCCTTCACCCTCACTACTAACAGCGTCGTCATCAGGAATTGACAATTCTTCTTCAACACTTGGAGCTGTGATTGTTGCAACATTGATTTCTATTGAACTAAGTATCTCAACTTCTTCATCATCAATGGATACATCAGCAATACTAATTGATGAATTAAGCTCCATTTTATCAATGTTTACCTCAATTTGATCTGGTACGTTTGTTGGAAAACAACTTATTTCAATTTGGTTTAGAGCTTGAGATAAAATTCCACCTTCAGTGACGCCAATTGGCTTACCCACCAAAACTAGAGGAACAGATATCGTCATCTTTTCTGATCGGCGAACTCGCATAAAATCTAGATGTACAATTTCATCTGTTACAGGATGATACTGTACAGCTTTCACCATGACATATTGAGATTCACCACCTGACTCAATCTCAAAAACTCGCTGCTCAGACTTTAATGCTTGATAAAGTTTTATTTTATCTATTGAAATACTCTCAGGCTCATCCCCTTTAAAATACAGCGTACTTGGAATTTTACCATCTCTTCTTAATGCTTTTGTTGATTTTTTACCAACTGATTCTCTAGTTTCAATATCTAATTTATAATAAGATGTAGCCATCTTTATTTCTCCTTTTTAAAATTCAAATAATGCGCTAACGGATTCACCGTTATGTATACGGTTAATCGCTGCACCAAACACATCAGCGACTGTGATAATTTTCATATTATTTAATATCTTTTCTTCTGATATTCGTATTGTATCTGTAAAAATTAAATTTTTTATTGGCGCATTCTCCAATCTTTCTATTGCAGGTCCTGACAAAACTCCATGAGTAGCTATAGCAGTTACAGATTTAGCCCCTTTTCCCATAGCTGCATTTGCTGCACTGACAGTAGTCCCTGCAGTATCTATCATGTCATCAATGATGAGAACATCCATATCTCCCAACTCGCCTATTAAATGACTTACTTTAGCTTGATTAGGGGCAAACCTTCTTTTATCAATTAATGCAAAATGCATTTTTAATCTTTTAGCATAAGCTTGACTTATAGCAGCAGAACCCACATCAGGAGCTAAGACAACTGATGTTTTTGGGTCAAGCTCTAAATCTGATATTGCTTTCATTAAAACCATTCTACTATACAAATGATCGAAAGGTATTTTTGCAAAACCTTGAATTTGTGTAGAATGTAAATCCATCGTTACTATTCTATCTGCTCCCATGCTAGTAAAAATATCAATCATTACCCTTGATGATATTGGAACCCTCGGCTGATCTTTCCTATCTTGCCTCCCATAGCCAAAGTATGGCATAATTATGTTAACTGTGCTTGCAGATGCTCTAACAGCAGCATCAGTCATTAGCGCTAGTTCAATTATATTTTCAGAAGGCCCATTTGTAGATTGAATAATAAAAACGTCCTGACCTCTGACATTCTCTTCATATTTTATCCATATTTCACCATCAGAAAATGTTTTTATTGAAATATCACCTAATTCACAACCAGCTGAATGAGCAATTTTTTTTGCTAACTCAGGATTACTTCTACCGCTAAATATTTTACGTTCTTTTTTCATTTAAACAATATATGCTGGGGCGTAGGGACTCGAACCCCAACTGCCTGGACCAAAACCAGGTGTCCTACCATTAGACGACGCCCCAATTTTTATAATTTGACCAACAAATTAAAGAGAGTGAGCAATATATGCTTTGTGCATTGGAGAGAAATGAGAAAATGCTTTTTTAACTTTAGCATTATCATCGAAAATCCCAAACACAGTCGAGCCAGAACCCGACAGACTGGCAAACTTTGCACCTAATGCAAAGAGCTCTTTTTTTATTGCACCAATCTCTGGATATGTTGGAAAAACAACAGATTCAAAATCGTTCTCAAAAAACTTTATTGTGTCAAGATCAAATATCTTTTCACTAAATAAGTCGGAAAATTTAGTAGGTAGAGTAGCATTATCCAATATATTTTTGAATTGTGAATATGCCCATTTTGTATCAATAATAAGATCTGGAGTAATAATTAAATACCAGCCTTTAATTGCAGATTTTAAACTTATAAGCTCATCACCTTTACCTTCCCCAATTTGAATTCCTCCTTTTATAAAAAAGGGAACATCAGCTCCAATTTTTGATCCAATTTCTATCAAATCTTTATCGGAAACATTTAAATCATAAATTTTACTAATGCTTTTCAAAACAGCCGCTGCGTTCGATGATCCACTACCTAGACCGCTTCCTCTAGAAATGTTTTTTGTCAGCATTATATCTATTCCTTTTATATCGTAAAGATCTTTCATATGATTATATGCTATGACACACAAATTATTTTGATCATTTTGTAACCAATTAACATTTGAACTAAATTGACATCCACTAATATTTTTAGAAATTGTTAACTCATCGTATAAATCAATTTCTTGAAATATCGTGCTAATGTTATGATATCCATCTGACCTTTTATTTAAAATTTTAAGTCCTACATTAACTTTAGCATATGAATTAATCTTAACCATTTTCATTTGTGTCAATGATAGTTGCTATGGACATTACGCTCCAGCCTTTTGAATCACCGATATATCCTAAGTGATCCGTTGTAGTAGCTTTAATGGAGACATAATTTTTATTTAACTCTAATATTCTTGAAATATTATTCCGAATTGATTCTATATAAGAATTAATCTTTGGTTTTTGCAATATAACAGTACAATCAATGTTGACAATCTTAAAACCATTATTAATAAGAATTTTTTTTACTTCAATTAAAAATATTTCACTTTTTGCATTCTCCCACTCTGCTTCCTCGCTAGGAAAATATTGACCAATGTCCCCCATCCCCGCAGCACCCAATAATGAATCTGCAAGAGAATGAATTAAAGCATCACCGTCAGAATGGCCCAAAGAACCCAAATCTGAATCAATTTTTATTCCACCTATATATAAATCAATATCTTTTTTTAATTGATGAGTATCAAAACCTATTCCAGAACGAATCATAACTTATTCTACCTCCATAATGACTTTTGCTAACTCCCAGTCTATTTCATTAGTTATTTTAAAATTAGAATAATCGCCTTCAATTAATTTAATTTTAAAATTAGCTTCCTCCATCAGCATGCTCTCATCTGTAATGTTTAAATGTGGAGAATTTTTGATAGCATATAGAAGTTTATCCTTTTTAAAAGTTTGAGGAGTTTGTGCCATCCATAAAGATTCTCTATCAATTGTATTTTTGATTAGCTGATTATCGACTTTTTTCACTGTATCAACAGCAGGTATTGCTATTATAGAACCATCAAATTCACTACAAGCTTCAATTGAATGTTTAATGTAGGAGGTTTTAATAAATGGCCTTGCTGCATCATGAATGCAGACAATATCATTTACTTTTTTTACTACTTTGAGACCATTAAGAACTGAATCTTTTCTAGATTCACCACCTGAAACCAATTTAATGTTATTTTTTTTATTTAAAGATGTGAAAACCTGAGACTGTTTTAGAGGTTCCAATGAATTACTAGGAACCACTAAAATTAACTCATCAACACGTTCAGATTTAATGAAAGTAGTTAATGAATAAACCCAAATAGGCTTCCCATTGAGCTTTTTAAACTGTTTTTTTTCACCAAATCTGCTACCGCTACCGGCAGCAAGAATTATAGCAGAGACTTTATCCAAGTTTCTAAGCTAATCCCTAAACAATTATCATAGCATCACCATAGCTAAGAAATCTGTAGTCATTCTTTTTTGCTTCACGGTATGCCTTCTTTAACAAGTCAATATCAGCAAAAGCACTTACCATCATCATTAATGTTGATTTTGGCGTGTGAAAGTTAGTAATCATCGAATCGACCATTTTATATTCATATGGCGGGTAAATGAATTTATCTGTCCAACCTCTTTTAGGCGAAACCATAAAGCCAGACACAACTACAGTCTCAAGAGCTCTGATTGTCGATGTGCCAACAGCAACGATTTTTCTGTGCTTTTTTCTAGCTTCATTAATGGCCATCGCAGTTTTTGGAGACACCTCAAAATACTCAGAATCCATTTGATGTCTATTGAGATCTTCTACCTGTACTGGCCTAAATGTACCAAGCCCAATGTGCAAAGTTATATATTCTATCTTCACCCCCTTTTTTTCAATTTTCTTGATTAGGGCATCAGTAAAATGAAGTCCTGCTGTTGGAGCAGCAACAGCTCCTCGCTCAGTAGCATATACAGTTTGATATCTTTTTTTATCACTAGGTTCAGGGTCTCTAGTTATATAAGGCGGAAGAGGAGATGTCCCTATTTTGTCAATTATTTTATGTAATTCTTCCTGGCTTTCAGATTCAAATCTAACTACTCTTCCTCCTGAAACCGTATTATCTATGACATCGCACATTAACTTTGGTGTGAATACTAATTTATTACCTATTCTGACTTTTCTAGCAGGTCTAACCATTACTTCCCATAAATTTTGAGCTAGCTCCCTTAATAAGAAAACTTCTACTTTTGCATCTGTTCTATCTTTCGTTGCAAATAACCTGGCTGGAAAAACTTTAGTATTGTTTAATATCAATAAATCATTTTTCCTTAAGTGATCAACAATATTACTAAATTTTTTGTGCTCAATAGTTTTTTCTTCCCTATTAACAACCATTAATTTGGACTCGTCTCTTTTTTTACCAGGATACTGAGCAATATGCTTCTTTGGTAAAGGGTAATCAAAATCTCCAAGTTTAAATTTTTTCTTTTTTTCAATCATTAAATAAATCCTTTTGGTTATTATTGTTTATTGGTTTATCAAGTAATTTATATGCAGAATCTTGAGCTACTCTGCCTCTTGAAGTGCGCTGCATAAATCCTTGTTTTATTAAGAATGGTTCGTAGACATCTTCGATTGTAGCTGGATCTTCCCCAATCGCAACGCCAAGAGATTTTATCCCTACTGGGCCACCAGAAAACTTATCAATTAACACTTCTAAAATGTTCCTGTCCATTATATCTAAGCCAAATTTATCCACACCTAATTTATTTAAAGCCATATTAGCAACATCACAACTTATTCGTCCATCTGCTTTTACTTGAGCATAATCTCTTGCCCTCCTGAGGATGCGATTTGCTACTCTAGGTGTCCCTCGACTTCTTTTTGCAAGTTCCATAGCACCTTCATCATCAATGTCAACCTCTAATATTTCAGCTGATCTGCAAACTATGTGAAATAAATCCTCAGCATTGTAATAATCTACTCTTAAAACAATGCCAAATCTATCTCTCAATGGAGAAGTTAAATTTCCTAGTCGAGTAGTCGCCCCAACTAAAGTGAAAGGATCTAAATCCAACTGGACACTCCGAGCACTAGGCCCTTTATCGATCATAATGTCAATCTTAAAATCTTCCATAGCAGAATATAAATATTCTTCAACGACGCTATTAAGTCTATGAATTTCATCAATGAAAAATACATCTCTATGCTGAATGTTTGTCAACATCCCTGCTAAGTCACCAGCTCGATCAATTACTGGTCCTGAAGCTTGTTTAATATTTACATTCAGCTCTCTCGAAATGATATTCGCCAAAGTGGTTTTACCTAAACCTGGAGGACCAAATAATAAAACATGATCTAATGCCTCTTCTCTTCCATTAGCTGCATCAATATACAAT
>MDSV01097271.1_pt1 | contig 22254 bp, 22 predicted proteins | sample 810851 | NCBI WGS metagenome assembly MDSV01 (sample SAMN05326640, study PRJNA326480) | marine metagenome | isolation source: seawater | place: Atlantic Ocean: North East | collected 2012 | reverse complement strand
TTGTATATAATTCAAAAGAAATTGAAAGAATTGCTGAAGTGGCTTTTGAATCTGCAATGTCACGCACAAAAAAATTGTGCTCAATTGATAAAGCAAACGTTTTAGAATCAACCGAACTTTGGAGAAACATTGTTTCTGAAAAAGCAAAAGAATATCCCGAGGTGAAGTTGTCTCATATGTATGTTGACAATGCTGCAATGCAACTAGTTAGAAATCCAAAACAATTTGATGTTATAGTTACAACTAATATGTTTGGAGATATATTATCTGATTGTGCATCTATGCTTACAGGATCTTTAGGAATGTTACCATCTGCCTCTATAGGGAAAAAAAAAAGTGGTGTTTGTAATGCAATGTATGAACCAGTTCATGGTTCAGCACCTGATATTGCAGGAAAAGGTGTTGCTAATCCACTAGCAATGATATTAAGCTTAGCAATGATGTTTAAGTACTCATTTGAAAGAGATGATATTTACAAATTAATAAATAAGGTTATAAACTCGATTCTTAAAAAAGGTTACAGAACTAAAGATATTTTTACCGATAAAGATTCTTTAGTCTCCACAAACGAAATGGGGGATCTTGTTTTAAAGGAACTTAATAATGAAAAAATTTAGTATTGTAATCGTAGGTGCAACAGGGAATGTTGGTAGAGAAATTTTAAACATTCTAGATGCCAGGAATTTTCCTTATAATAATATTTATGCACTCGCATCTTCAAAATCTGAAGGTCAAAAAATTACCTATGGGAATGATAAAGAAGTCATAACTCAGGACTTAGAAAAATTTGATTTTAAGGATATAGATATAGTTATCTCATCAGCTGGGTCAAATGTTTCAGAAAAGTTTGTACCTAGAGCTACAAAGGCTGGGGCTATTGTTATTGACAACACCTCCTTTTTTAGAATGCAAAAAGATATCCCCTTGATTGTACCTGAAGTTAACGAAAAAGATCTTGTAAAATTTAAAAAAAAGAAAGTAATTGCCAACCCTAACTGCTCAACAATTCAAATGGTAGTTGCGTTAAAACCAATTCATGATCTATTTGAAATTAAAAAAATTGTTGTATCTACATACCAATCTACATCAGGTGCTGGAAAATTAGCAATGGATGAATTGTTTTATCAAACTTTAGACGTGTATAAAAACAAGCCACTATCTCCAAAAGTTTTTCCGAAAAGAATTTCTTTTAACTTAATTCCTCAAATTGACAACTTTTTAGAGAGTGGCGATACAAAAGAAGAAAAAAAAATGATTGATGAAACCCAAAAAATTTTTGATTGTAAAATTGAGGTTTTTGCAACCTGCGTCAGAGTACCTGTTTTTGTTGGACATGCTGAATCCATTTATATCGAAACTAAAAAAAAAATAGATTTGAAAAAATTAATTACAAAAATTAAAAAATTTCCTGGATTAAGTCTTGTGGACGAGCAAATAGATGGTGGGTATGTTACGCCCGATGAATCTGCAGGTGAAGATGAAGTTTTTGTCAGCAGAATCAGAGTAAGAGATTCGAACAAAATGAGTTTATGGGTTGTAGCAGATAATTTAAGAAAAGGTGCTGCATTAAATTCTATACAAATAGGTGAACTATTAATTAAAAAATACATGAAATGAACAAAAATTTTAAAAGTAGATATTTTGAAGATTACAAACTCAGTGAGATAATTGAACATAGTGTTCCAAGAACTATTACAAGTGGTGATGTTTCTTTGTATTTAGCAACCACAGGAAGTAGGTTTGCATTAAACTACTCTAAAGAATTTGCAGAAAAATTAGGTTTTAAAAGACAACCCTTGGATGATATTTTAACTTTTCATATGGTTTTTGGGAGAACTGTTCCTGATTTGTCTCTAAATGCAATTGCTAATCTTGGTTATGCAGGTGTAAAGTTTTGTAAACCTGTTTTCGTTGGTGATACAGTTTCTGCAAGTTCAAAAATTATTGGGTTGAAAGAAAATTCTAATGGTAAAACCGGAACTGTTTATGTTGAATCAGTTGGAAAAAATCAAAATGGAGAAGTTGTATTATTTTATTATAGATGGTTGATGATGAGGAAAAAAAAACATGGAATTATAGAGTCTTTTGAAAATTTTGTTCCTGACCTACCTAAAAAAGTTGATACAGAAGAATTTCATACATCTGAATTTGTAAACCTAGATGGCTGGTCAAAAGAAATATCAGGAAGTAATTCATTTTTTAATGACTACAAAATCAATGAGGAAATTGATCATCTAGATGGCCAGACTATTGAGGAAGCCGAGCATCAACTAGCGACAAGGTTGTATCAGAATAATGCTAGAGTTCATTTTAATCACCATATTGAAAAAGATGGAAGGTTTGGAAAAAGAATAATTTATGGTGGGTATATAATTTCTTTAGCAAGAGCTATTAGTTGCAATGGACTCGCTAATGCTTTTAAAATTGTTGCAATTCACTCTGGCAAACATTCTTCACCAACCTTTGCCGGAGATACAATTTATGCTTGGTCAAAAGTTTTGGAAAAAGAAAAAATAAATGATAAAATTGGAACATTAAAAATAAGGACTCTCGCATCTAAAAATGATTCTAACATGGTTTTTCCTGAATCAAATAAACTTGATGAGAACATAGTATTAGATATAGAATATTCAGTATTAATGCCAATAAAGTAGAAATGAAAAAAACTGACCTTCCTTTATCACCTCATCTTCAAATATACAAACCTCAAATTACTTCTGTTTTATCAATTGGTCATAGAATTTCAGGGTTTTGCTTGAATTTTTTTCTTTTATTTTTAGGTCTATGGGTATCTTCGTTAGCGCTAGGGGAATTTTACTATAGTTTGTTTTTACAATTCTCAAGTTTTTTCCTTATTAAATTGTTGCTATCTTTTGGCTTGCTTGGTTTTACCTATCATGCATTAAATGGGATTAGACATATTTTTTGGGACTTTGGTTTTTTTTTAGATAAGCTATCTTCATCAATATTTGGAATCATAATTGTGTTTTTCTCAGTTGGTATATCAATATCATTAATTCTAAAGTTTCGGATTTTCTAATGAAAAAAAATTACTCCTTAAACTGGGTTCTTCAAAAAGTGTTTGCTGTAATTTTCTTAATTTTACTATTTTATGTTTATTATTCTCTCAATAATATTTCCTTAAATAATTACAAAGAAATTTCTTACTGGTTTTCTGTTAAAATTAATTCAACAATCTTTTTTATTCTTTTTTCAAGTATTCTTTTGCATTCAAACTTAGGTTTAAACTCTATAATTGACGATTATATTCATACGCCTAAAAATAAAAAAATAATAATAATTTTGAAAAATTGTTTTTTAATAACCATATATATTTTAATAACGTTAAGTCTAATCTCCCTTATTTGATCTCAAAATATGAATGAAGTTAAAAAATTAGAATTTGATGTTGTGGTTGTTGGTGCTGGGGGCTCTGGTCTTAGGGCCGTAATGGGTTGTGCATCTGCTAATTTAAAAACCGCTTGTATCTCAAAAGTCTTCCCTACAAGGAGTCATACTGTTGCTGCACAGGGAGGAATTAGTGCCGCTCTCGGTAATATGGGTGAAGATGACTGGAAATGGCATATGTATGATACAGTTAAAGGCTCTGATTGGCTTGGCGACCAAGATGCAATTGCTTTTATGTGCAAAGAGGCTCCTGAAGCTGTTATTGAATTAGAACACTATGGCGTTCCGTTTTCGAGGACTGAAGACGGCAAGATTTACCAAAGACCTTTTGGAGGAATGACAACACACTTTGGTGAAGGTATTGCTCAAAGAACATGCGCTGCTGCCGACAGAACAGGACATGCAATGCTTCACACTCTCTATCAGCAATCATTATCCAATAATGCTGAATTTTTTATAGAATATTTTGTGCTTGATTTAATAATGAATGAAAAAAAAGAATGTTGCGGTGTGTTAACAATTAACCTTCATGATGGAAAGTTTTATTTGTTTTCTGCAAAGATGATAATACTAGCAACTGGAGGCTATGGAAGAGCATATTTTTCGTGCACATCAGCGCACACATGTACTGGTGATGGTGGTGGAATGGTTTTAAGAGCCGGTTTACCACTTCAAGACATGGAATTTACTCAATTTCATCCTACTGGAATTTATGGTGTAGGAGTTTTAATCACTGAAGGTGCTAGAGGTGAAGGCGGTTATTTGACAAATTCAAAAGGTGAAAGGTTTATGGAGAGATATGCGCCCTCAGCCAAAGATTTAGCTAGTAGAGATGTTGTCTCTAGATCAATGACTACTGAAATCATGGAAGGAAGAGGTTGCGGTCCTAAAAAAGATCACATACATCTTAATTTATCCCATCTAGATCACAAAGTTCTTGAGGAGAGGTTACCAGGCATAACTGAATCAGCAAGAATTTTTGCAGGAGTCAATGTAAGAAAAGATCCCATTCCAGTTCAGCCAACTGTACATTATAATATGGGAGGAATTCCAACAAACATTCATGGTGAAGTCCTAAACTTAAATAAAGAAGGTAAAGAAGAAATTGTGCCTGGTCTTATGTCTGTAGGAGAAGCAGCTTGTGTATCCGTTCATGGTGCCAATCGTCTTGGTTCAAATTCTTTATTAGATTTAGTGGTCTTTGGAAAATCAGCTGCAAAAAGATGTAAGCAAATAATAAACCCGAAATTAAAAAATTCTGAAATTAGTGAAGATTCTTATAAAAATATTTTAAAAAGATTTGAGAAAATTAGAAATTCTAGTGGTAATACCTCCGTCTCCAAAATAAGACTCAAAATGCAAGAAATCATGCAAAATTATTGCCCAGTTTATAGGTCTGGAAAATTGATGAAAGAGGGTAAAAAAAAGATTAATTCTTTAATAAATGATTTTGAAAAAATAAAAATCAACGATAAAACTACTGTATGGAACACAGAAATTATTGAGGCATATGAATTGCAAAACCTTCTTCTTCAATCCCTAGCAAGCATTGACTCGGCGTTAAATAGAAAAGAAAGCAGAGGTGCACATGCAAGAATGGATTACCTAAATAGAGATGATAAGAATTGGATGAAACATACAATGATTAACGTGAGTCCTCAAGGTAAGTCAAAAATAAAATATAGGACCGTCAACCTGAAAACAAACTCTAAAGAAATAAAAACTATTGAACCTAAGGCAAGAGTTTACTAGTTTAATGTTATGGTTGAATTAACATTACCAAAAAATTCTAAAATAGGCGAAGGAAAAGTCTTTGGAAAAAAGACCAATAATTCCGTCTGTTTTAATATTTACAGATGGAACAGGGAATCCGGAAAAAACCCAAGAATTGATAAGTACTATATTGATAGAGAGAAGTTAGGTCCTATGGCCCTTGACGCTCTTATGTTTATAAAAAATGAAATAGACCCGACTCTAACTTTTAGAAGATCTTGCAGAGAAGGAATTTGTGGCTCCTGCTCCATGAATATTAATGGAACAAATACATTAGCCTGCCTTAAACCTCTCAGTAACGAAAAATCAATAAATATTTTCCCACTTCCACATATGAAAGTCATCAAAGACTTAGTTCCAGATTTAGAAGAATTTTATGAACAATACAAATCAATAAAGCCTTGGATTGTTAACTCAAAAAAAGGTAAAAAAGAAAATAAACAATCGCCAGAAGAAAGAAAAAAATTAGATGGTCTCTATGAATGTGTTTTATGTGCATGTTGCTCAACATCTTGTCCATCCTATTGGTGGAATAGCGATAAGTTCTTAGGTCCTGCAATTTTACTTCAAGCATATAGATTCATCGTAGATAGTAGAGATAAAAATAAAAAGGAACGGCTTGCACAACTTAAAGACAAATTTAAATTATATAGATGTCATACTATTATGAATTGCACAAAAACCTGTCCAAAAAATCTTAATCCAGCTAAAGCAATTGCAGAAATTAAAAAACTTCAAATAAACTCATAAGTTTTGAAAAACTTAAGAACTCAACTCGTTAATCATCTGGAAACCCAGAATCATATTAATCCAAACTCCTGTCAAATTACTGCTATCAATGAGATTGAAAAAAAGGTGTGTAAAAATCTTAAGCAAAAGTTTTTTGAACTTTTTAAAAGTAAATTTGACGGCATTTATTTGCATGGTTCAGTTGGGGTTGGAAAATCTGTAATTTTAAAAGCATTAAATGTCAAATATAAAAATTCTGAAATATTTCATTTTAGTGATTTAATATTTCATATTCAAAATGCTCAGAGTCTAAATAACAAAAATTTTTTGGTTAAAAAAAAATTGATCCTAATTGATGAATTTTACATTAATAACCTTACAAACATAATTTTGTTTAAAAAGTTTTTAAAAAACTCTTCTTTAAAAAAAAAAATAATAGTCATGACAGGAAATAAGGAAATAACAAATATTTATGATGACCCCACCAATAAAGATCTTTGCAAAGAAATAAGAGTCTTTTTAGATAAAAATTTCTTGCAGATAAAAATGAAATCTAAGGTTGATTATAGATCGACAGAAAATGTAAATCACAATTTTTTTTTTATAAACAAAAAAAACTCTCATGATGCTCAAAATGAACTTAGAAAACAAATTGCAATAACCTCCATTCCAAGAGAATTAGTTCTAAAAAGAAGAGGTTATAGTTTTTCAGTCAATAATTTTTATGGCAATCTTCTCGACATAGACTTTTACAAACTTTTAGAAGAAAAATTAATTTTTCAAGATTTTCTTTTGATTGCTAAAAAAGTTAATTTTCTAATATTACGTAATATTCCTCAATTGAATGACGAACAAAAAGATTTTGTTTACAAATTTATTTCGCTTATTGATGCATTTTATGAGAATAAAAATATACTTTCAATTTCAACAGAAGTAGAATTAAATGATATTTATGTTGGAAAAAATTATGCCTTTGAAATTAAAAGAACAATTTCTAGGCTTAAAGAAATGGGTTCGAATACTTATATAAATAAAAATTTACAAAAATTTATTAAGAAATGAAAACATTTGCAGAAAAATTTGACAATATTGAAGATGAAATCCTTTTCCTTAAAAAAGAACGTAACGCTGTTTTACTTGCCCACTATTACCAAAACGAGGAAATTCAGGATATAGCTGATTTTATTGGTGATTCACTAGACCTGTCAAAAAAAGCACAAAAAACTAATGCCGACACAATTGTTTTTTGTGGAGTCAGGTTCATGGCGGAAGTTGCAAAAATATTGAGCCCACAAAAGCTTGTATTACTACCTGATATTAAAGCAGGATGCTCTTTAGAAGAATCTTGTAAAGCCAGGGAGTTTATGGACTTCAAAAAAAATCATCCGGAGCATATTGTTTTATCTTATATCAACTGTTCTGCAGAAATAAAGGCTTTATCAGACATAATTGTTACCTCATCAAATGCTGCCAAAATTATAGAAACTATTCCCAAAAATAAAAAAATAATTTTTGCACCTGACAAACATCTTGGAAGCTATTTAAATAAAATCACTGGAAGAAATATGCTATTGTGGAATGGGACATGTATTGTTCATGAAACATTTTCAGAAAAAGAACTAATAAAACTAAAGGTTAGAAATGATGATGCAAAAATAATCGCTCACCCTGAGTGTCCAGAAAATATATTAAATTACGCCGATTTTATTGGCTCAACTTCAGCTCTTTTAAAATTCATTTCCACAAACAATTCAATGAAATTCATTGTTGCTACTGAACCCCATATTATTCATCAAATGAAGAAAAATGAGCCAAAAAAAGTGTTTGTTGTTGCTCCCGGTAATGATGGTTCTTGTTCCTGCTCGAATTGTCCATATATGGAATTGAATACTTTAGAAAAATTAAGAGACTGTTTATTAAATTTATCTCCACAAATTAACATCGATAATCAATTAATTCTAAAAGCTAAAAAACCTTTAAACGTAATGTTAAAATTAAGTTGACCTTGCCATGCATTTTGAGAAGGTTTCAGAAATAGCTATTGATAAATTAATGTGTGAGCTGAAAGATGATTTAGGTAAGATTTCTTTAAAAAGTGATTTAACAAGCTCAATATTACTTCCCCATTTAAAGAAAGGAAGAGCAATAATTTCTAATAGAGAAGAAATAGTTTTATGCGGACAATTATTTTTAAAAAAATTTTTAGAAACTAAATTTCCTATGCTAACTTTTGTTTCAAAAGTAAAAGATGGGAGCATGTTAAAAAAAAATTCAATAATTTTTAAATTATCTGGGGATGTTAAGCTTATATTATTACTTGAGAGAACAATTTTAAATTTTATCCAACATTTATCTTCTATTTCCACCTACACCAAAAAATTTGTTCAAAAACTTGATAAAACTAAAACTCAGTTATTAGACACAAGAAAAACAACAACTGGATTAAGGTTTTTAGAAAAATATGCTACAAAAATTGGTGGTGCAAGGAATCACAGATTAGGTCTTTTTGATAAAATTCTTATTAAAGATAATCACATAAAAATTATGGGTGGAATTAATAACACTCTAGAAATAATTAAAAAAAAAAAAATTAAAAGATATATGATTGAGTGTGATTCTTATCAGCAAGTTAAGAAATGCCTAGAATTTGGATCTAATTATATTCTATTAGATAACATGAAACCTGTAGTCATAAAGAAATGTCTTAATTTAAGAAAATCGTTTAAAAAAAAAATCCTCTTCGAGATTACTGGTGGAATAAATCTTGAGAATGCAAGTCTTTTTTCTAAACTTGGTAGTGACTTTATCTCCTCTAGTAAAATTACTAATTCTCCTAAATCTGTAGATATTGGTTTGGACATGTTATAGAATGCTATCCAATGAATCTTGGTAAAAAAATCAGTCTCATTGGTGCTGGTAACATTGGTACAATTTTAGCATTTAGCTTGTCAAGAAAGAAGTTAGGTAATATCACACTAATTGATAAAGTTAAGGGGCTTGCGGAAGGAAAATGTTTAGATTTATCCCAAAGTTTGTCTGTAGAAAACCTAAGTACACAAATTATTGGAACAGAGGATATTTCGCAAATCAAAGATAGCGATGCTATTATTATTACTGCTGGCATTCCCAGAAAACCTGGAATGTCAAGAGATGATTTAGTTGAAACAAACTTTGCAATCATGAATGAAATTGGGAATGCAATAAAAAAGTATTCACCGAATGCCTTCGTTATTTGTGTAACGAATCCTCTTGATGCAATGGTGTGGTCACTTAAAGAAATTTCACAAATTGATAAACGAATGATTGTTGGAATGGCTGGAATACTTGACTCATCAAGATTTAAATTTTTTCTTTCTACTGAACTTAAGGTTTCAATGGATTCTATTCAAACTATAGTCTTAGGAGGGCATGGTGATACAATGGTTCCACTATTAAGATTTACATCCATTTCTGGAATACCTTTAAGTGAATTTATAAAAAAAAATAAAATTACAGAAAGTAAAGTTAATGAAATAATTTTAAGAACTAGAAACGGTGGTGGTGAAATAGTTGCTTTGATGAAAAACAGTTCAGCATTTTATTCACCAGCAGCTAGTGCTATTGAAATGTTAGAGTCTTATTTTTTTAATAACAGAAAAATTCTTCCTTGCTGTGCTTTCCTTGAAGGAGAATACAATATAAACAATTTATGTGTTGGTGTTCCTGTAGTAATTGGAAAAAATGGAATTGAAGAGATTGTGACTCTTGATTTAGAAGAATCTGAAAAAAATGAACTTATTCAATCATCAATTGCTGTTGAGGAGTTAGTAAAAAAATGTAAAAAACTTCTGGTCTAACAGTATAAAGTTAGATATATTCGCCACTTAAAATTGAAATATTCATAATATTAGAAGTTTTAAATTTTATACATCGAGGAAATCGAATGGATATACACGAATATCAAGCCAAACAACTTTTGTCTAAATTTGGTGTCAATATACCCCCAGGTGAAGTGGTCTATCAAACTCACGAAGCCGAAAATATTGTATCCTGGTTAAATGAAGAGGAAATTATAGTAAAAGCTCAAGTCCACGCTGGTGGAAGAGGAAAAGCTGGTGGTGTTAAATTATGCAAAGATAATGAAGATGTAATCGAAACTGTCGATAAAATGATTGGAATGAAAATAACCACTCCTCAAACTACTGAGCAAGGAAAAATTGTAAGGCGAGTTTATCTTGAAAAGGGTTACGAAATAGAAAAAGAGCTTTATTTTTGTATTACAGTAGATAGAGAAACTGGCGGAAATACTATTATAAGTTCTAAAAAGGGTGGCGTTAACATAGAAGAAGTTGCTGAAAAGAACCCCGAAGAAATTCACAAGCTAAAAATTTCTCCTGGTGGTGACCTCTTAACTCATCATGCAAGAACAATTGCATATAATCTTGGACTGACAGGTGTTTCTGCAAAAAAAGCTCAAAAAAATATTTTAGGTCTTTACAAAGCCTTCACATCTTTAGACGCTTCGCTAATTGAAGTTAACCCATTTGCGGTTGTTAAGGGTGGGGATGTAATAGTTTTAGACTGTAAAGCCTCATTCGACGATAACGCCCTTTACAGACAACGGCAAGTTGCTGAAATGAAGGATGAGAATGAATATGACCCATTAGAGCTTGAAGCTGCAAGACATGATCTTAATTATGTAAAGCTTGATGGAAACATAGGACTTATGGTAAATGGTGCCGGGCTCTCTATGGCAACTATGGATATTATTAAATATAACGGTGGAGAAGCAGCAAACTTTATGGATGTTGCAGGCGCGGCTACTCCTACCAGAGTTGCTGCAGCTTTCAAACTTATTTACAAAGATCCAGATGTTAAAGGTATCTTAATCAACATTTTCGGAGGAATGATGCGATGTAATGATATTGCTGAGGGTTTGGTTAATGCTTCAAAGGAAGTTGGCTTAAATAAACCGCTTGTCGTCAGGTTAGAGGGGACTAATGTTGAGAAAGGAATGGATATTTTAAAAAATTCAGGCTTTCCAATAAAGCCAGTTGATACCATGGAGCAGGCTGCCAAAGATATCGTTGAACTTGTTAAGGAGAAATAACAATGGCTGTGCTACTAACAAAGGAATCAAAGGTAATATGTCAGGGATTTACTGGTGCACAAGGTACTTTTCACTCAGAAAAAGCAATCAAATATAACACAAATATAGTGGGAGGAGTTACTCCTGAAAAAGGTGGTACAAAACATCTTGATATCCCTGTTTTTAATACAGTAGCTGAAGCAAAAAAAGCAACAGGTTGTAATGCCAGTGGGGTATTCGTTCCCCCTCCATTTGCTGCCGATGCTATATTAGAAGCTGTCGAAGCAGAGCTTGATCTTGTCGTTTGTATTACCGATGGCATACCAACAAGCGATATGCAAAGAGTCAGACGGGAAATGAAGGGATCTAAAACAAGATTAGTTGGACCTAATTGTCCCGGTGTATTAACACCCGGTATAGGAAAAATAGGAATAATACCTGGTCACATATGTCGTGCTGGAAGAATTGGTGTGGTATCTAGGTCAGGAACTCTCTCTTATGAATCGGCTGTACAAACTGCTGAACTTGGTCAGTCAACAATAATCGGCATTGGTGGGGATCCTGTTAACGGTACAAATTTTGTTGATGCTTTAGAACTTTTTTTAAATGACACCGACACAGATGGTATAGTACTTATTGGAGAAATTGGAGGAACTGCTGAAATTGAAGGTGCTGAATTTATAAAATCGTGGGGCTCTAAATCAAAAAAGCCAGTTGCTGCTTTTGTAGCTGGTGCAGCTGCTCCCAAGGGAAGAAAACTTGGTCATGCTGGTGCTATTGTAAACAGTGGTGCTGAAACCGCTGATGCAAAAAAAGATGCACTAAGATCAGCTGGGGTTGAAGTTGCAGATACTATAACAAAAATTGGGGAAGCCATGAGAAAAGCCATGGGAGTTTAAATATGATAGAAAATTTGTTAATTTCATATCTTGGTGAAAATAAACCCAACTTAATTTCAGAAATAACTTCATTTCTTACTGAAAAAGGCGGTGAGTTTTCAGGTGTTACTTTTGCAACTCTTGGCAGAGTTTGTGAATTAACCATGGTTTACAAGACAAAAGATAAAACAAATTTAGATGAGCTTACTAGTGACGTTTCTAATCTTTCATCGCTTAAAGATGGCCAAGTTCAAATTAAGACACTCCCTACAAATACTGACACAGGACCTACATCTAAAATTACTCACAGAATAGTGTTGTCCGGTGATGATAAAAAAGGATTACTTAATAGAATTGTCAAAACTCTCGATGACAATAATGCTCTTATTATCAGGATGAATACGGAAAAGATTTCTTATCCTGATAACACACAATATATTTCAAGGTTTGCTATTTCAATAAGAGAGGAAAATGCTCCAGAGTGTCTTGCTCAAATAGTAAAAGTTGCAGGCGAGATGAAACTTACTTTTAGATATGAAACTTCTTAACTTTGTGATCTTGGATGATTCTTCTCTATAACCAACTTTAAATTTTCTAAACCAACTTTGGTATATTTTTGTGTAGTTGATAAAGATTCATGACCTAATAACTCTTGAATAGACCTTAAGTCAACCATTTCTTTAAGTAAATTTGTTGCAAATGTATGTCTAAACGAATGAGGTGTAGTTTTATCTGGAAGCAATAATTCTAAACGAAGGTCTCTAATTAGTTTTTGAATAATTTCTGCCTTTAACTTTTTACCCCGGGTTCCAAAAAAAATGATTTCTTTTTCTTCAGTATTAAAGGGGGATGCCTCTATAAGTTCATATAATAAACTTAATGTCTCAGAGGATAACGGAATTATCCTTTGTTTACCACCTTTACCAGTTAAAAGAATATCTGAAGTATTTAGGTCTTTTTTTTTTAAATTCAAAACCTCACTAATTCTCATTCCGTAACCCCACATAAGAATTATTACCAAAAAATTTCTTAAAACTACCCATCTTTGCTTCCCTTGTGAAATTTTTTCTAATATTTTAGTTATTTGATTTTTAGATAGAGGCCTAGGTAGTAATTGATTAAATTTAGGTCCTTTAAATCTTAAAATAGTTGAGCTAGTGATAACTTTTTCCTTAATTAAAAATTTACAAAAACTCTTCAAGGATGACAAAGAGCGTGCATTACTTCTAGAAGAGATTCCCCTGCTTACTCGTGAATAAAACCATGCTGTTAAATCATCTTGATGAAAATTTTCCAAATCATTAAATTCAACATTTTTATTTTTATATTCTTCAAAAAAAGTAAAGAATAAAGTTAAATCCCTTACATAAGAATCAAGTGTATTAAAACTCAATCTCTTTTCTGATTTTATCCAATCTTGCCAATCCTTTATTAATTTTCTATGCAAGTTGTTCATCAAAAAATTCTCCAAGCTTAAATTCAATAACTTGTGATAGAAATAAAATTAAATCATAAGCTCTATTATTTACAAAATGTCTGTCTTTACTCCCAAAAATAAGAAGAGCAAACTCTCCAGTAATTTTCTTATCTAAAGAAAAAATAGCATTAGAAAATATTTTTTTTTTAAATTTTTTGTAAAGGGAGGATTGATTATCCACAACATCTAACACCAGATGATTTTTTGATTTATAAATATTTTTTAATTCATTCATTTCCAAATATAATAAGTCATACTTTTTACTAATTTCCTTATTAAAGCTAACAATATTAATCAATTCTAATTCAAAATAATCTGGTAATTTTACAGTCAAATATGAAAAGAAAGATCTTATGTCTTTTATATTTATAATTTCTAAAACAGCTTTATGAACTTTTTTTAATGTAAGGTAGTTGTATTTTGCATTATTTATAAGATCTTTTTTTTGTCCACGTAAATTTTCTATCAACCAATCTTTAAATGAAACTACATTTTTAACTTTCTTTCCCTCCATAAAAGGAAATTCTAGTTTATTTAAGATAGAGGGTTCTTGAACAAAAAAGTCAGGGTTTTCAATTAAAAATTTTTCAATATCATCTTTTTTTATTTTTTTACTCAGCATGACTAGAAGGATATAATGATATAATAATTTAATGTTTCTAACTAAATATCAAGCTTAATTTATAAAATGATTCTTGAGGTTTTATTAACACTACCAATTGGTGACAAATATTTTTATTACAAAAGCACTTCTTTAAAAAAAAATAGCCTCAAAATTGGACAGCTAATCAACGTTAACTTTAGAGGAAAAAAACAGGTAGGGTTAATTGTAGGGAAACCAAAAAGAGTAAATTTTAACAAACCAATATCTGAGATTGAATTTGCATATAATGACCTTTCTTTCAATGAAGAAATATTAAAAAGTATCAATTTTTTATCTAGATATTCATGTAACTCATTATCTAATATCTTTAAAAATTTTATATCCGGTTTTAATGAAAAAGAAGATAAAACCGCCTTACCTCTTAATCAATTTAAAACCCCAGAATTATCTAATGAACAAAAAAGAGTTCTTACAAAAATAAATAAAGTAAAATTATGTAAATTTAAAACTTTTATTTTAAGTGGAATAACTGGTTCTGGAAAGACTAGAATTTATATGTATTTAGTCAAAGAAAAGTTAATGAAAAAGTTCCAATGCTTAATCATGGTTCCAGAAATTATTTTAACAAAAGAGTGGGTTAAAGAAATTTCTGAAGATTTTGGGATAAATACTGTGGTTTATCATTCTTCAATTAAAAAATCTGAGAAACATAAAATATGGGGGCAGATTATTAAAGGTAAATCAATCTTAGTAATTGGAACTAGGTCTGCGTTATTTTTACCATTCAAAAATCTTGGTATTATTATTGTTGATGAGGAGCACGATCAATCTTACAAACAAGAAGAAAAACTTATTATGAATGCAAGAGATTTTGCTATAGTTAGAGCAAAAAACTCTGGATGTCCAATAATTTTAAGTTCAGCAACCCCTTCAATTGAGACAATACAAAATTGTGTTAAAGGTAAATTTTTAAAAGTAGAAATTAATAAGAGAATTAACAATACTCCATTACCAAGTATAAAAATTGTGGACATGAGAAAAGAAAAAAAATTGATTTCAGATTCATTAATTAATCAAATTAAAATTAACATTCAGAACAACCACCAATCTATGATTTTTATAAATAAAAGAGGTTATACCTCTTTTGTAATTTGCAAAAAATGTGGATTTATTAAATCATGTCCTAATTGTGATATTTCATTAGTACTACATAATTATGGAAGGAAAGATAGTACACTACTTTGTCACCATTGCTCATATAATGAATGCTTTAAAAATTATTGTTCTAATTGTAAATCAAATAATAGTTTAGATTTTCCAGGAGAAGGAATCGAAAAAATTTATCAAGAAGTGATTTCTATATTTCCTAATTCTAAAAATATATTTATTTCCAGTGACTCTATAAAGAAATCAAAAAACTTAAATAAAATTTTAAGTGACATAAAATCTAATAAAGTTGACATAATAATTGGAACTCAAATTTTATCTAAGGGTCATAACTTTCCTTTTCTTAAAACAGTTGGCATAATTAATATAGACAATCTTCTAAATGATTTTGATTTTCGGTCCTCTGAAAAATGTTTTCAGCAAATTATTCAAGTCTCAGGACGAGCTGGAAGAAAAAATCTAGTTGGAAATGTAATTATTCAAACATTAGAACCTGCTCACTCTGTTCTTCAAAATTGTATGACTTATTCTTTTAAAAAGTTTTATAATGAAGAATTACTCAAAAGGAAAAAAAACAATCATCCACCTTATTCAAATTTTATTTCATTAATAATTAAATCAACTAACAACAACTTAGCTAAGAAATTTAGTTTTCTAATTGTTAAAAATTTGAGTTTTAAATTTAAATCAATATCAATATATGGACCTGCTTCCGCAGTAATATCAATGAAAAATAAGAATTATCGACATAGAATCCTGTTAAAAATAAAAAAAGATCAAACCCTTCAGGAAAATGTTAAGAATTTTTTAAAAAACATCAAGCCTCCGCCTTTAATAAAATTTTACATTGATGTTGATCCTATAAGTTTTTTATAAGTTATATAGTAATCAGGCATTGAATAGATTCTGTTCTTGTGATAATAAAACCTTTTATTATTAAATTTTGGATTTCTTTTGAGTAATAATTACATAAATATATCAGAAACGTGTAGAAGATATGCTAAAGCTCTGTTTTTAGCCTCCGACAAAGGAAATACATTCGTTTTAGAAACTAAAAAGAGTTTTAATGATTTTATTAAAATTTTCGAGGAAATTGAGGAACTTAAATCTTTTTTTAAAAGTCCTTTAATAAACCCCTTAAAAAAGTCTGAAATAGTAAAAAAATTAATTGCAAAAACAAATTTTTCCGAAAATTTTTCAAATTTTTTAATAACTTTAGCAAATAATGGAAAACTTTATTTGGTAGAAAAAATTCACAGTGAATTCAATAAACTTCTTAATGAAAAGGATGGTATACTTGAAGTTTCTATTGTTACCTCACAAAAGCTTGAAAGCTCTAAAGAAAAAAAAATCTTATCGTCGCTTGAAAAAAAACTAAACAAAAAAATAAATTTAAAAAAAATCGTTGATAAAAATATTATTGGTGGTGTTATTTTTAAAGTTAACTCAATAATGATAGATAATTCAATTAGAACCAAACTACTAGATTATAATTCCAATGAAAGGTTAAACTAATTATGTCAATAAATGCTTCAGAAATTTCCTCTATTTTACAAAAAGAAATCAAAGATATTAGTGGTGATGCTAAGGTCTCCGAAGTTGGGACAGTCCTAACCGTTGGGGATGGTATAGCTAGAGTCTTTGGCCTTGACAATGTCCAAGCTGGTGAAATGGTTGAATTTCCAGGAAAAGTTAAAGGCATGGCATTAAACCTTGAACAAGATAATGTTGGTGTTGTTATTTTTGGTAGTGACAAATCTATCAAAGAAGGGGATGTTGTAAAGAGAACTCAATCAATCGTTGAGGTTCCCACTGGAGAATCTCTTTTAGGTAGAGTTGTTGATGGATTAGGGAACCCTATTGATGGAAAAGGTCCACTTAAAAACGTAAAAATGAGGAGAGCTGAGCTTAAAGCTCCTGGGATTATTCCAAGAAAATCTGTACATGAGCCAATGCAAACAGGGATTAAAGCTATTGATAGTTTAATTCCAATTGGAAGAGGACAAAGAGAATTGATTATTGGTGACAGACAAACAGGCAAAACAGCGGTAATAATTGATACAATTCTTAACCAAAAGAAAATTAACGAATCCAATGATGAATCCAAAAAGCTTTATTGTATTTATGTTTCAATAGGCCAGAAAAGGTCAACAGTTGCTCAGATTGTTAAAACTTTAGAGGAAAATGATGCCTTAAAATACTCTATCGTTGTTGCTGCAACTGCTTCCGATCCTGCTCCACTTCAGTTTTTGGCACCTTACACTGGTTGTGCGATGGGTGAATTTTTTAGAGATAATGGCATGCATGCAGTAATTTTTTATGACGACCTTTCCAAACAAGCAGTAGCTTACAGACAAATGTCCTTGCTTTTAAGACGACCACCAGGAAGAGAAGCATTTCCTGGTGATGTTTTTTACATTCATTCAAGATTATTGGAAAGGGCGGCCAAAATGAATGAAACCAATGGTTCGGGTTCATTAACATCCTTACCAGTTATCGAGACTCAAGCTGGTGACGTTTCTGCCTATATCCCTACTAATGTTATATCCATTACTGATGGCCAAATCTTTCTGGAAACAGAACTCTTTTTCAAAGGGATCAGGCCAGCTGTAAATGTTGGTCTTTCAGTAAGCAGAGTTGGTTCAGCTGCACAAATTAAAGCAATGAAACAAGTTGCTGGATCAATTAAACTTGATCTTGCTCAATTTAGGGAAATGGAAGCATTTTCTCAATTTGCTTCTGACTTGGATCAATCTACAAGAAACCTTTTAGAGAGAGGGAGAAGGTTGACAGAAATTTTGAAACAACCTCAATACACCCCTTTGAAAGTTGAAGAACAAGTTGTAGTGATTTTTTCTGGTGTTAAAGGCTTTCTCGATAAAATAGAGATTACTAGAATAACAGAATTTGAATCTTTTTTGCTTGAAAGAATCAGAACTAAAGGAAAAGAAATACTTGATTCAATAAGTAAAGAAAAGGCTTTATCCGAAGATATCGAAAAAAGGTTAAGTTCATTTTTAGAGTCAACAACGAATGAGTTCTTAGGAAACTAATTAAATGCCAAGTCTAAAAGATCTTAGAAATAGAATTTCAAGTGTAAAGTCTACAAAGAAAATTACGTCGGCTATGAAAATGGTCGCAGCTGCAAAATTAAAAAGAGCCCAAGAAAATGCAGAGAGATCAAGACCTTATGCAAACAAAATGAAAGACATTGTTTCTTCACTGACTGGTAAAATTAATAATCAAAACTTCAAGTTTGGAAATTTAAAAAATAATCAAAATAGTTCTGTTTTGATTATTGTGTGCTCAGCAGATAGAGGTTTGTGTGGTGGTTTCAATGGTTCAATTATTAAATTTGTTAAAAAATTCTCTGAAAATTTAAGTAAGGAAGGAAAAAAAGCTAAATTCATATTTGTTGGAAAAAAAGCTTTTCAATCTCTAAAGAGGTTCTATGAACAATCTATCATCGATACCATTTCAGATTTTGCCAACCCTAAAATTGAATTCGCCATTGCCAGTTCAATAAGGGATAAAATTTTAGAACTTTTTTTCAATGGTGAAATTTTTGAATGTCACCTAATTTTTACCAAGTTCAAAAGTGCAATTTCTCAAAATGTTGAAGCACAAAAATTACTTCCAGTTGAGAATGAGAGTTTTTCAAATGATGAAAAATACTCTGTCTCATATGACTTTGAACCTAATGAAGAAGAACTTCTAAATGATATAATACCCAAGAATATTGCAATCCAAATACATTCGGCACTTTTAGAAAATATGGCTAGTGAGCAAGGATCTAGAATGACTGCAATGGATAATGCTACCAGGAATGCAAATGATATGATTGACGGACTAACTCTATTTTATAACAGATCTAGACAAGCCTTAATCACGAAAGAACTTATAGAAATTATTTCTGGCGCCGAAGCCGTTTAATTAAAAGGAGAAAAAAATGACGGATAATATTGGTAAAATCAAACAAATTTTAGGAGCAGTAGTTGATGTTTCGTTTGTTGAAAAACTTCCACAAATTCTAGATGCGCTAGTTGTAAAGCATGAAAATAAAAATCTAGTGTTAGAGGTGGCTCAACATCTAGGAGAAAACACTGTAAGAACAATTGCCATGGATTCTACAGATGGACTAGTAAGAGGGCAGGATGTATTAGATACAGGCAACCCGATTTCTGTTCCTGTCGGACCAGAGACGTTAGGTAGAATACTAAATGTTATTGGGGAGCCTGTGGATGAAAGAGGCCAACTTAAAACAAAGTTAAGGTCACCTATACATAAAAGTGCACCTGAGTTTATAGATCAATCAACAGAAACTGAAGTTCTCGTGACTGGTATTAAAGTTGTGGATCTCTTAGCACCATATGCAAAAGGAGGAAAAATCGGTCTTTTTGGTGGTGCTGGCGTGGGCAAAACTGTTCTAATAATGGAACTTATTAACAATATTGCAAAAGGTCATGGAGGATATTCTGTTTTTGCTGGTGTAGGTGAAAGAACAAGAGAAGGAAATGATCTTTATCACGAAATGATTGAATCAGGCGTTATAAAACTTGATAGTGATGAATCAAAAGCTGCTCTTGTTTACGGTCAAATGAACGAACCACCAGGTGCAAGAGCCAGAGTTGCTCTTACTGGACTAACTTTAGCCGAATATTTTAGAGATGAAGAGGGACAAGATGTATTATTATTCGTCGATAATATTTTTAGATTTACACAAGCAGGTTCTGAAGTGTCTGCGTTGCTCGGCAGAATCCCGTCAGCAGTTGGTTATCAACCAACTTTATCAACCGATATGGGTGCTCTCCAAGAAAGAATTACCTCAACCAATAAAGGCTCTATAACATCTGTTCAAGCAATTTATGTCCCAGCTGATGACCTTACTGACCCAGCTCCTGCAACATCTTTTGCACACCTTGATGCTACAACTGTCTTATCAAGGCAAATAGCTGAATTAGGAATTTATCCAGCTGTTGATCCTTTAGATTCAACATCAAGAATTCTTGACCCAAGAATAATTGGAGAGGAGCACTATAATATTGCTAGAAAAGTACAAGAAACATTACAAAAATATAAATCACTTCAAGATATAATTGCAATTTTAGGTATGGATGAACTTTCTGAAGAAGATAGATTAGTTGTTGATAGGGCAAGAAAAATTCAAAGATTTTTATCTCAACCCTTCCATGTAGCAGAAGTCTTCACTGGAACACCAGGAGTTTTTGTAGGATTGCAGGAAACAATAAAGGGTTTTGAGGGTTTGGTAAATGGTAAATACGATGATATTCCCGAATCAGCATTCTACATGGTAGGAACTATTGAAGAAGCTTTAGAAAAAGCAAAAAAAATTGAAAAGTAATAAATTTATGTCTCTTAATCTAGAAATTATATCTCCACAAAAAATTTTCTTTAATGATGAAATAGATCTTTGTATTCTTCCTGGAGTCGAAGGTGACTTTGGTATTCTTACAAACCATATGCCCTTTCTTACTACTTTAAGAATAGGCGTTGCATATGTTTATAAGAATAAAAAACTTGTTGAAACATTTCTAGTAAATGGTGGTGTAGTCGAGGTTCATGAGAATAAATGTACACTTCTTACTGAGGATATTATTAAATCAGGTGATTTTAAAAAAGAAGACAATGACAGCGAAGTTGAGAAAGAAAAAATAAAAGTCTTAGAAAAACTGTACTACTCCTAATATAAGAATTTAAATTCCTCTAACAAACTTTTATATAACTTTTTCTTAAATGGAACTACAAATTTCAATGCTTCTTTAGGTTCAATCCATTTCCATTTAAAAAATTCTGGTTTATGTGTCTCAAGGTCAATTTCGTTGTCGTTACCATGAAATTTGCAAGCAAACCATTTTTGTACTTGTCCAACATATTTCCCATCCCATACTACATTTTTTAAATAATCAGGTAGGTCATATGAAAGCCATTCTTTACTTTCCGTTAAAATCTCATAGTTTTTTTTTATTCCTACTTCTTCGCCTAACTCTCTTTTCATAGCTTGCTTTTCCGATTCAAAATCATCAATTCCTCCTTGTGGCATCTGCCAGTAATTATTTTTATAGTCAATTCGCTTCCCCACCCAAAGTTTATTACTTTTATTAAGCAGAAAAATTCCTACTCCTTTTCTATAGGCATTCATTATTTTTTTATGTTATTGGTTATATTTATTATTTGCCAAATCAAGGGCGAGTATTAGGTCAAATGCCCTGCTTAATTGGTAGTCTGAAGCGTTAATTTCTTCGTTATTTTTTTCCTTATCAGATTTTTTTTTCATAGAAGGACTAGTCATATTTTGTTCATTGTCTATAGCACCACGCAAGTCAGCTTCCTTTCTAGAAGAGTCATCATCTAATCTTTTTAATTCTGCTTGTTCAACTAAAATGTCTGGGTCAATTCCAGTTTTTTGGATGGACCTACCCAAGGGAGTATAATACTTAGCTGTAGTCAATTTAAGTGCAACACTCTCTCCAGACGGAAGAATTGTTTGAACAGACCCTTTGCCAAATGATTTGGTACCCATAATTATTGCCCTCTTATGATCTTGCAAAGCACCAGCAACAATCTCAGAAGCTGAGGCGCTTCCTTGATTAATTAAAACAACAAGAGGTAGACCATTGGTAAGATCTGATTTAATTGCATTATACCTGCTTCCATCCCTATCAAACCTCCCTCTAGTTGAAACTATTTCGCCTCTATTTAAAAATATATCTGTTACATTCACAGCCTGATCTAAAAGTCCGCCTGGGTTATTTCTCAAATCTAAAACATAGCCAATAATTTTTTCTTTCTTTTTAAACTTACTAATTGCATCAATTATTTGCGTATCAACTTTTTGATTAAAGGAAGAAACTCTAATATAACCTATATTATTTTGAATTTTTGCTTTTACTGCTTTCAACTCTATTACAGCTCGCGTTATTTCAACTTGAAGAGTCTTATTTTCATTTCTACTAACTGTAAGTTTAATTTTTGAACCTGCTTTACCTCTCATGATTGCCACAGCTTCAGATAAAGTCATACCTAGAACTGGTTCATCATCTAAATGTGTAATTAAATCTCCAGCTTTAATACCAGCTCTAGAAGCTGGAGTATCGTCAATTGGAGAAATTACTTTAACAAAACCGTTCTC
>MDSV01001107.1_pt1 | contig 22254 bp, 21 predicted proteins | sample 810851 | NCBI WGS metagenome assembly MDSV01 (sample SAMN05326640, study PRJNA326480) | marine metagenome | isolation source: seawater | place: Atlantic Ocean: North East | collected 2012 | reverse complement strand
TTTAATTTTATTTTTTGGAAATTATTTTACTGGAAAAATTAAATCTGGTGACTGTGGATCGTATTTTCTTGGTTGTCTAATTGGATTAATAATTATTTATTCCTATAATTTTTATGTAATTAACCCATTCGAAATTGCTTGTTTATTGTTCTATCCAGTATTTGAATTTATTTTTTCTTTCTTAAGACGAATAATTAATAATTCAAATCCTTTTTTGCCTGACGATAAACATCTTCACTCACATCTATTTATAATATTAAGAAATAATAATTATTTAAAAAAATTTGGAACTGATAATATAAATAGACTTACTACCTGTATAATCTTACTATTTATTTTTGCTTATTTTACAATTTTAAAAATGATCTCATTTGATAATTATAAAATAGTTTTAATTATGGCGGTATTTTTGTATTTTATATTTTATAGAATAGTAGCTATGAAGGCTTCACATTTTAAGACTATTTAATAATGAAATAAGATTTGCTTTAAAAGAATAAATAAATATTGGAACAACAAATAATAAAAATAAAATAAGTTTATAAATCAAATCGGGTACATATTGATTTAACAATACTGTGAATAATAAAATGGCAAAAATCTCAATTATTACTAGTTTCATTCTCATAAGGTTAAAAGAAGTAATATAATATACAAAGTAGTTCCACAATATTGCCCCACCCAATGTCAAGAATGCCCAATATAAAATAAAATCTGATAAATTAATTATGTAAATAGCAAGTACGAATAAGCCTACATTTTCATATATTACCCAAAAGATTCTCCATTGAAATAACTCTTTAAAGTTACCTTGAATCATTAGAAGATATGTTGCCTCGGATCCAACCGACCTAAATAGTGTTAAGAGAGAAAAAGGCAGCACTAGCAAAGTTAATTCAGCCCATCTTGGAAAGTATAAGCCTATATCGTTTGTGAAGAGTACAATTAACGCTACGTATGTTCCAATAGCAAAGAAAGCAAGTGAAATTATTTTAACATAATTATCATGGGCAAGGGTTTTAGAGGTTCTATCATAGTTTTTTAGTAATGGTTGTAAAACTTTTGCATTCACAACTGCAATCACACCTGTTGCTAGCATTAGTATTTGTGTAAGCAAAGAAATATAACCAGATGCTTCTAGCCCTATTAAGGACGATACAATAAATATTGGAAAACTATTAGAAAACTGAGCGACAGTTTTTTCTAATACTACAAAATAAGCTTCCTTTAAAACATAGATAACATTTTTAAATGAAATATTTATAACAAAATACTTTTTTAAGAATATTAAAAAAAAAAATACACCTCTTAGGGCCATTGGGAAAAAAGTAATAATGATGGCTGCAATAAAATATTGTTTATTAAAAATCAACCATGATGCATAAATTAGTGTTATGAAAACAGTTAAAAATTCAATGCATGATATATACCAAAATTTTAATTCTCTTTTTAAACCAACCCTGCCAGCAAAACCAATAGAAGTAAGAATAAGTGTAAGACACAAAAACGAAAATAAATTTTTTGATATACCCCCATCATCGATATAGTAATAGATTATAAAAACAATAAAACTTAAGATTATTGACAAAAAAAGATTTATATAAAAATAAGCAACTAAATGAACTTTATCTTTTAAATCAAAATTAACTCCTAAGGTTAATGCCCCAAACTCAGCTAAAACTATAGTTAATGAAAAAGCTCCGCCGATTACCGCTAATAATCCCAGCTCAGCAGGCTCTAAATAATAAATACCCAAAAGTATGTTTGCTATTAGCAGCAAACCAAGCGATGCTATTCCAAAAGAACTTGCTAAATATGCTCTAATTATCATTTTTACTTTCCATAAGAATTTCTTCTTAACGTTAGTATGATTAAGAAGAAAGCTAATAATTGAATATTTCCAAATCCTGTTTCAAATACACTAAAAATTAAGAGATAAAGTATGACTGAGGAATTGGCAGCTTTTTCTCTGATCTTTTTCCTATCTATTTGAATTGCAGATATGAAAATTGAAAATAATATTAAGGTACCAATAAGACCTGCCTCTAGCAAAAATTTAACATACAAACTTTCAGTATAATTTCCACCTAGATCGCCTGTATCCGAAATCCAAATTGGCGCAGAAATACGCGGCAGGATATTAACCTCATTAAATAATCCGTTTCCTAACAAGAAACTATTATTTACCGCATACTCAAGTGCAAAGGTATTTGTAATTATTCGTGTAGTAAGACTATTAATGTTTTGATAAAGAATATAATTAATACGGAAAAAAACATCAAAATATTCTGGGTTTACAATAAAAAAAATAAAAAGAGATAATACGCCAAAAAAAGATAATAAAGAAATTGTAATATATTTTCTATTAGATAGTAAAATTAAACCATAAGAAAATGTGACTGCTAAAATCGCTGATCTAGATTTAAATATAATTATTATTATTAAAACTGATAGAAGGTAATATTTTATTTTTGGTTTTTTTATCAATATTAATATGAATAATAGACCAATTGCTGCAGCAGCTGTATTTGGGTTTCCTTGCAGGCCTGGTGCTCGTTTTAAAAAATAAAACTTACCAGTGTTTTTAATTGAATACCAGTCTCCAGCATTATCAAAATCATAACTATATGGTAAGTTAAATTGTATAAACGATATAATTATAAAAAAAATAAGAATAAATTTTATAAGGCTTTCAAACTCTTTTTCAGTAAAATACCATAATGAGGCAAAAAGAATACTGAATGGGACTACAACAGTATAAAATATTCTTAAGTCTATATTTTCAATTGATAGAAGATGAATAAAAAAAAACAACATAAGAAAGAGCAATAAGAGTAATTCTTTTTGCTTTATTTTTATCCAAGGCGCAAAAGTAATACAAAATAAAGCCATTATAATCACCCCCGTGTAAGCTATATAATTTGGAAGCGCATAAAGATATCCTGTTGAACAAATTGTAATTATTGTAAAAACAATAATATATTTAAATAAGCTACTTTTGATTTGATAATGCTTCATAATAATCAACCATTTTATTCCCGATTTGCTGAATTGAATGATTCTCAATTACAAACTCTCTACCAGCTTTAGAAATTAAATCCCATTTATGTGAGTCAGCAATTAATCTTTTTAATTCTTTAAATACTTCTTCATAATCTCCTTCTTGAGCTAAATAATGATTTTCTGGAGGTATATAATTCGGAATATCACGATGATTTGTTGCAGCTATGGGCAATCCATTAGCTTGCATCTCTAAAATTATTGTTGGTGCGCCACCTTCAGTATCTCCATCGGAAGCTTCTTCACTTGGGTGTAGAAATATATCATAATTAGATGCAATATGATGTATGTCCCGATTTAAAATTCTGCCATAAAATTTAGTAATATTGACTAACTGGTTTTCTTCAACAAAGTTATATATTTCGCTTTTTAATGGGCCATCACCAATAATGCCTATCTTAATGTCCGGACGCTCATCATAGAGTTTCTTTATAGCTTTTAATCCTGTTATGTATCCTTTTTTTTCAACAAATGTTGCACACATCAGAATTTTTATATTTTCTTCTTTAGCTGACCTTTGATTAAATGGAATACTGTTTATTGGTATTGGAATTTTGGAAATTTTTACTTTTTCTAAAGGAGCTCCTAATTTTATTAGTTCATTCCGCATTATTTTACCTTCAACGAAAAACATGTCCGCTTCTTTAAAAAGCTTCTTATAGTTTTTTTTCCAAACTTGATATTTTGATAAAGAGGACATATCCGCACCGTAGAAGGTTACTACTAAGGGACAATTGAAATAGTTTTTCAATCCTATTGAATAGTATCCCTGGTGACCCATGTGAGCATGTATTATGAATTTATCTTTTAATTTAGATAAGTATTTTACCTGTAGGAAAGTATCATCTATTATTTTAGTTTTAAATTTAAAATATTTCTGTCCGAATTTATTGAAATAATATAAAAAATTATCAGCCTCTTTTGTTTTAATTATATTTTTAAATGGCATATTTAATACGTCATCTTTTACTACTTCACGACAAAAATATACATTATTGATTTTTTTCAACCCAAGTAGTATGAAATATAAAAAAGTTACTTTAATATATTGATCTCTTACATGTACAATGGTTTTTTTGGGCATATTAATTATTTCTTACTAGATATTTTCTCAATTTTTTTGGCGTACATAAGAAAATTAATTTTCTTATGTAAACGTAACTATTCCATTTAAATTCCTCAAGAAAAGAAAGCACTGGTCTTTCAATTAACAGTTCAGGATAAATCTTTTTTGTTTGTGATATAGATTTTCTCAACCATTTACCTTTAATAACTCCGTGTATTAAAAAAAAATTTTTTTCCCACGTTGAATAGTAGCCTCTAAGATTTTCAGTTCTTCGAGAACCTTTCTTTTCAAATTCCCACGCACTTTCTCCTGGGGTAAGTAAGCTTTGAAGATGGCTTCTGTTCCATATGGCGTGAGTAGTTGTTGACCTATATGGTGACCAGTTAGGTATTTCACCAAAAAAATTATTTATTTTTTTGTATGGTTTTGGATCATTCAAAAAAGCGAGGCAATTACCATTTAATTTTTTAAACGCGTCTATAATTAGATTTAATTTTTGATTGTTTACAGTCTTAAATAAAAAACCATCCTCAGTCATTACTATTACATACTTATAACTATCGAGTTTTTTTAAGGTAGTAATTAAATTATCAGACCAGCTTAAATCTTTACCAATGTTGATTACATTAATATTACTAAAATTAGGTTTCTTAAAATTTGTTACAAGAAATGTTTGAAAATTATTATCATTCCAAAATTTTTTCATTGTCCAAAAAAAAGCTGGCCAAAGATCATTGTAGTGGTCACAACTTAATACAATGATTGCTGTTTCTTTATCTTTCATAGATGCTTAGCCATTTTTTTAAAGTTTCATTTTTTTTAAACTGCCTTACATTTTTTTTAATATTTTTTCTTATTCGTTTATAATTCTTGATGATTTTTTCTATTGATTTGATCGAGGACTGAATGTCATTTGATGTAACTGAATAACCAACTTCACCTTCTTTAAAATAGCCTGAAATTCCCTGGTCTCTAGAGTATATGATAGGTAAATTTTGAGTTAGTGCTTCAATGTACACTAAGCCAAATGTTTCCTTATATGAGTTCATGTAAAAAATGTGATTTTTATGCATCAATTTTTTTAAAGTGGAAAAATTTTTAACTTCTCCGTGGAAGTTTATCCAATCGTGATCATACTTTTGTTTTATTTTTTTTTCATAGTTTAAATGCTTTGAATTTATACTTTTTCCTACAACATCAATTTCAATATTATATCCAGCATTTTTCATAGAAACACCTGTTTCTAGTAATATTTCGATATTTTTTACAGGCGCAATCTCAGTGATTGTTAATATTTTCAACAAATTATTACTATGATTTTTGTTATTCAATTGAGTAAACTTCCACCATTTTTCATCTATAAAATTTGGAATAACTTTCACATTTGTATTTGGGAACCACTTATTTATTTTTTTTACAAAAGTTGGATTTGGTGCTGTTAGTCTAGCATGATTGATAATTTCTTTATAATAACTTCGTAAGTGTATATTTATTGGTATAGCATCATTAATATCAACCTGTCTTATACTTATTATTAAAGGACAACTGCAATGTTTAGATATTTTATATCCAATCCAGCCATTTGAGTGAATTGTGTGAGCATGAACGTAATCGATATCGTCAAGTAAATTATTTTCTATGAGATGTCTAAATACTATATTGGCTCTTATCCATGGAAAGAAACGACTTAGCGCCAAAGAAGCTACAGGAATATAAATTATTTTTACATTGTTTGGAATAAGTGAGTTTTCTAATAAAACTCCCTCAGGTAAAGGTACAATTATAGTATTTTTGTAACCAGTTTCCTCTAAAGATTTGAATAAATTTGAATAAACTTTTGTACCAAAATAATTATTAGCTATGTGTAATATGTGCTTTCTCAAAATTTTAACTCACGATAAATTAAAATCTTTTTCTATCTACTTCAGCGCCTACGTATGGTCCATTTTTTACTTCTAATACTTGAGTTCCATCTTCGATAATATCATACCCATGGCCACCGTGTAAAAGTACAATCAAATCACCCTCATTTACAATTATATTATCTACAAGCTTTTCTTCTTTGTCATAAATTCTTGCTTTTAATTTACCTTTTCTTACATACAAAACTTCTTGGGTCCATTTAACTTCTCTCACTACTTCGTTATGAATATGAGCTTTCAACTCTTTTCCAGAATTATAGCCCCATGTTCCGAACTGAATGAAATCTTCATCATCTGAGAAAAAATTAAGATCATCCGACCATGCAACGCTTGCGGGTATATATCTGGCTAATACAGTATTGCCATGTTTAATTTCTTTTACTTTCATATTAACCAATGTTGTTCATATAGTATTCTACGGTCTCTTCTACCCCTTTTTTCAAACTTCTTGAGGGCTTCCAATTAAAAAGTTTTATTCCTGTAGACCCATCAACTGTTTTTTTAGAAGCGCCGTCTGGTTTAGAAGGATCTAAAACTAGTTTTCCTTTATAGCCCACGACAGCACTAATCATTTCTGCTAATTCAATAATAGATATTCCCTTTCCTATACCAATATTTATTGGATCCAAATATGGCTCAACTTCAAGTGCACGCACCATCGCTTCAGCACCATCGTCAACATGCAGCCATTCTCTTATTGGTTTGCCAGTTCCCCATATACTTACACTAGGTAAATTATTTTTATATGCCTCTGCAATCTTCATTACTAGAGCACCAAAAGCATGTGACCTCTCTTCCTCAAAATGATCTTCTGGTCCATACATATTCGACAAAATTAGATTTATTACATCAAGTTTAAATTGCCTTGAGTAGGCCCAAGATCCAACCCATGAGGATTTTCTTGCATGTCCATAAACCATAACCGATTCATGTAGCTGTCCATTCCAAAACTCCTCTTCTTTGAAATAAGTGGCATCTCCGGGGTAAGCACAATTTGATATCGGGTTTACTATCCTTTTAATTTTGTGTACTTTTCCAAGTTCTAATAGATTTAAAGTGATTTGTAAGTTATTTCGAAAAATATCTGCAGCATTTTTCATACCAAATTGAATTCCACCTACGAAAGCAGCGCAATTTAAGATATATTCGGGCTTTACCTTCTTAAAAAAATTATTTGCTTCATCAAAATTTCTTAAATCGATCCCTGTTGATAGAGATGTTGTTTTGTATTCTTTTTCTTTCTTGTTCAATAGTTTACTTACTCTTTTACCCAGAAAACCACTAGATCCTAAAACTAATATCACGTATCATCCCCACCGTAAGTCTCATATTTTAGATCGTAATTAACCATGATTTGAACAAGTTCTGACAATGATGTTTTAGGTTCCCAACCGAGAATCTTTTTAGCTTTAGATGCGTCCCCGCATAACATTTCTACTTCTGCAGGACGATAATATCTTGGATCTACCTCAACTACTTTTTTTCCATTATTCTTATTTACAGCGAATTCCTTGTCACCTTTACCGTTCCATTCTAAACTAATATTAACAACACTAAATGCAAGATTTATGAAATCTCTCACTGTATGTGTTTTTCCTGTGGCAATTACATAATCAATTGGCTCTTCCTGTTGTAACATTAACCACATTGCCTCAACATACTCTTTTGCATAACCCCAATCTCTTTTTGCATCTAAATTTCCTATTCTAAGACAGTCCTGTCTACCCTGACTAATTTTTGCTACAGCCTTAGTAATTTTCTTCGTTACGAAGGTTTCGCCTCTTCTAGGTGACTCATGATTAAATAATATTCCATTACAGCCAAACAAATCATATGACTCCCTATAATTAATAACAGCCCAATAAGCATAAAGTTTACCTACTCCATATGGCGATTTTGGATAAAAAGGTGTTTTTTCATTTTGGGGAACAGTTTCTGGAATTCCTCCAAATAATTCAGAAGTTGATGCTTGATAAAACTTTGGCTTCATATTTAAGTCTTTTATAGCATTGAGTAATCTTATTGTACCAACTGCATCAACTTCGGCCGTATACTCTGGCACTTCGAATGAAACTCCAACGTGAGACTGTGCCCCAAGATGATAAACTTCATCCGGACATGTTTTTGACAGCAGTGAATGTAAATTACTAGAGTCAGTTAAATCTCCATGATAAAAATTAAAGTTTTCATTGTCTATTAAATGATCGATTCTTTTGGTATTAAAAACGGAACTCCTTCTAACTATTGCATGCACTTCATAGCCTTTATTAAGCAAAAATTCTGAGAGATATGATCCATCTTGTCCTGTTACTCCAGTTATGAAGGCTTTTTTCATTAGATTTCCTTAGTTGCTGAAAAGGCAGTTATCTTTTCATTATTATCAAAATAGCTATCGTGAACTTTTACAGAAAACTTAGAAAACATTCTTTTATAGACTTTCTCACTTCTAAATATCCAACTTGTACCAAACAAATTACTGGTATTTTCAATGAAAAAAATAACTCCACCTTGGTTAAGTGAACTATACATTTTATTGATCGTCTTTTGAAGTTCTTTATTTTTTATGCCTCCAAAGCATAAACAAGAAAAAATAATGTCCCATTTAGTATTTGGACATAAAGGAATTTCTCCTTGTTTTATCTTTACGAAAGAAACTTTACCTTTATTCCGTGTGAAATTTATTGCTTCTTGCGAGATGTCACAGCCTACTACATTAATATTGATTTCACTTGAAAAAAAATATGAAAATCTGCCTCCACCACATCCAAAATCTAATAGCCATGAGTTTTCATTAAATTCAATATTAGAAATTAAATATTTTCTTATTAATTCTTTTTGATTTTCAAATATTGCAATCCTTTGAGTCTCAGGAGTATTTAGATTTAAAACAGCATTTTTTCCGTATTTCTTAAATCTTTCGTCCCAATGTTTTTCACCAAATAGATTACTATTGTAGAAAATAATTCTAATTTTTCTAAAAATACTTTTTATTTTATTGAGCACTTTTTACGGCTTTAACAACTTTTTCAACATCATTGTCTGACATTCCAGGCGACAATGGAATACTTACACAGTTGTTTCCAAAAAGCTCCGCGTTCGGAAAATCTCTAACATCCCAACCAAACAATTCTTTATATATTGAAAATTTTGGTATCGCTTGATAGTGGATACCAACACCCACTCCACTTTCATTCATGTATTTTATAAATGAATCTCGGCCGCCCTGATATTTGTTTACTACTAATGTATATAAATGGAGAGAATGTTTATTATGTTCTTCTAAAGGAGCTGGTGTGCCAAAAATTAAATTTTTAAACTCAGAATTATATATATCCCATATTTCTTTTCTTCGGTTCCAAAACTTATCAACTTTTTTAAGCTGCTCAACTCCCATTGCAGATTGATAGTCAGTCATATTATATTTAAATCCTATGGAAGTGACATCATAATTTTTAGATCCATCTTTAGCGAATCTTTTCCACGCGTCCTTATCCATGCCATGTAAACTTTGTATTTTAATTTGATTTAAATTTTGCTCATCTTTTGCAAGCAACATTCCTCCCTCAACAGTTATAATATTTTTGGTACTATAAAAACTAAAGCATCCATAATCTCCAATTGTACCTAAACTCTTTCCTTCGAATGTGCCTTCAACTGCATGGGCGCAATCTTCAATAACTGATAAGTTGTATTTTTTTGATATTTTCATTATTTCATTCATATCGCATGCCCTGCCAGCAAAATGAACAGGTAGGATTGCTTTCGTTTTGCTTGAGATTTTTTCCTCAATCTTTTTAACATCAATATTCCATGTGGTAGAATCAATATCTGCCAATACTGGAGTACCGCCAGCATGTATTATAGTATTTACTGTAGCGCAAAAAGTAATTGGTGTCGTTATAACTTCATCTTCTGGTTGTAAATTTAAACTTAATAAAGCTAAATGTAATGCCGCAGTACAGGAATTTACAGCCAAGGCATTTTCTTTACCTTTATAATTAGAAAATAATTTTTCGAACTCAAAAGTTTTTGGTCCAGTTCCTAACCAGCCAGAGTCTATGCACTCCTGAACTGCTTTTTTTTCCTCGTTAGAAACATAGGGTTTACCAAAAATTACAAATTCTTCACTTGTACTCATGAGACTTAATTAACCTCTATAAATTTTATTCTGCAATGTTTCATATACACCACGGGTATCAAGTATGCACTTAGAATTTTTTTTTATGAACTCGTAATTGATTTGCGTATGATCTGTAACAACTATAACCAAATCAACTGAATTCAATAATTTTTTTGTAATTTGTTTACTCTTAATTTTTCCATAAGAGCATTGAAACTCAGCAATATATGGATCATGATAAATTACTTCGCTACCCTGACTTTTCAACATTTCAATTATTCCTAATGCAGGAGTTTCTCTCACATCATCTATGTCTTTTTTATATGCAACTCCCATAATTAAAATTTTTGATCCGCTTATGGGTTTTTTCTTCTCATTTAAAACTTCAACAGATTTTTCTACGATATGACTTGGCATTTCCCTATTAATTTCACCGGAAATTTCAATAAATTTGGCATGATAGCCATGCTCTTTGACTTTCCAGGAGAGGTAAAATGGATCAACAGGAATGCAATGTCCACCTAAACCAGGACCTGGAAAAAAAGGTTTATATCCAAAGGGTTTGGTAGATGCTGCTTTGATAACTTCAAATATATCAACTTTAAATTTCTCGGACATAATTTTCATTTCATTCACTAATCCAATATTTACTGAACGGTAAATATTTTCTAATAACTTTGACATTTCTGCTGTTCTTGTGGAGGAAACTGGAACCACGTTTTTTATAAATATAGAATAAAATTCTTTTATAAGTTCAAGACATCTTTTACTACTACCACTTATTACTTTCGCCATATTATTAGTCTTAAAATCATGATTACCAGGATCCTCTCTCTCAGGAGAATAGCCAATAAAGATGTCACTACCAACCTTATAATTAGTTGAAAAGTGATCAGCGTACATTTCATCTGTACAGCCTGGATATGTAGTGCTTTCTAATATTATTAATTTTCCTTTATCTAGAACATTATCAATAACATTTCTGGCACTAATTAGGTATTTTAAATCAGGTGACAAATTTTTATCCAAAGGTGTGGGTACACAAATAATAAATATATCTACGCTTGCTAAGTCATTAATATTTGAGGTTGGTAAGAAATTATTACACTTTTTAGATTTAAAAAAGCTCTTATCGATTGTTTGAATATATGATTTTTTTTTCTTCAGAATTCCTATTTTTTCAATATTATTATCATATCCTATAACCTTGAACCCTTTTTTGCGATTTCGACTGAAAGTGGAAGGCCAACATACCCAAGACCGATGATTGCAACGGTTGCATTTTTATTTTTTATTTTTAAAATTAATTTTTTATAAAATGACATTACACTTTTATATACTATTTATTAAAACTATATATAATATTAAAATCTAACAGGTTTCAAAAAATCTATTAATTGAATTAGCAACATATACTAATTGCTCACTATTTAATTCTGGATAAATTGGAAGCGATAATATTTTACTTTGATTTTCATAAGCATTAGGGAAATCTTCAAACTTATGTCCAAATTTTGAGTAAGCTTGCAGAAAGGGTAATGGTGTCGGATAATGTATTCCCGTTTGAATGCCAAGATTATTTAAATAACTCATTAATTTCTCTCTTTTTTTTGTTTTAATCACGTAAAGATGCCATACGTGCTCTCTATTAATTGCAACTAGTGGTATTTGCATTTTTATATTATTCAGTTTTTCTGAATAAGTATTTGCAATTTTTTGTCTTTTAATTGTCCAATCCTTGATATGTCTTAATTTAATTCTTAAGACAGCTGCTTGCAAGCCATCCATTCTACTATTGATTCCTTCAATTTCATGATGGTGTTTTTTTAGGCTTCCATGGTTAGCATACAATCTTGCATTTCTAGCTAACTGATTGTCATTTGTTACAACTGCACCCGCATCACCCATTGCTCCTAAATTCTTTCCTGGATAAAAAGAAAATGTTGCAAAGTCACCAAATAGACCAACAAATTGATTATCATATTTTGCTAGATGGGCCTGTGCGCAATCTTCAATAACCCATAATTTATTTTTATTTGCTAATTTCATTATTTTATCCATCTCAGCCGGATGCCCATACAAATGAACCGGTATAATACCAACAGTCTTCGATGTGATTTTAGACTCAATAAGATCGGGATCAATTGTAAATGTATCTTTGTCAATGTCACAAAAGATAATTTTTGCTCCAGCTTGTGAAACTGTTTCAGAAGTTGAGATCCATGAATTTGCTGGCACAATAACTTCATCACCAGGTTTAACTTTAAGTGCTTTTAGAGCAATATATATTGCATCCGTTCCATTGGCACAGGAAATGCAATTATTTACATTAAAAATTTTTGAAAATTCTTGTTCAAATCTATCTACGTTCTCTCCTCTAATAAATGAAGAATCATTTATTACTCTTGATATTGCCTCGTCTACTTCGTCTTTAATAGACAGGTATTGAGCGTGAAGATTATTAAAGGGAACCTTAAGAATTGTATCCATTAATTTATAATTTTCTTAACAATTTAGCAGGGTTGCCAACATAGAAACCTTTAATAGATATATCCTTAGTGACAACTGCACCTGCTCCAATAATTACATTATCACAAATGCTGACCGGTAAAATTGTTGCATTGCTTCCTATAGATACATTGTCTCCAATTTTAGTACTTAGCCACTTATTCTTATCTCCTTTTGCAGGACCGCCATCAATAAATTTGTCATTAATAAAAGTAGCTCCATGAGAAATAAAACAATTATTACCTATTTCGACGAACTCACAAATAAATGAGTGGGACTGAATTCTTGTACCTGATCCAATTTTAACATTTTTTTGAATTTCAACAAATGGTCCGATGAAAACTTCATTACCTAACTCGCATTCATATAAATTAACAGGCTTTATTATTGTAACATTCTCTCCTGCTTTGATATTCCTTATTTCCGAGATTTTTTCATTTATCACTTATTCTATCTCCCTAATCTGCATTCGTTACTTTTCGAACTATATTCTACTAATTTTTTCTTTTCAATTGACTCATATATTGCATAAATTAATTCCAAACTTTTTCTCCCCTCGTAACCATCCACTATTTGATTTCTTTTATTATCAATCAAATTTTTTACTACGTGATCATAATAAGCTTTATGACCAAAACCATATACGTTCGGCGGGTTTACTGAATAATTTTTCAAAATATTCTTATCATCTTCTCTTTTATCAACAAAATTCCAAATTTTCATTTCATTAACAGCAAATCCTCCAATTTCAACTGTACCACCCTCACCTAAAATAGATAATGAGCCTTCGAGATCTTTTGGTCTCGTTGCAGTTGTTGCCTCAATTATACCAAGAGCTCCACTTTTGAATTTGACATTTACAACCGCTGTGTCTTCAGTTTCTATTTTAGCTAAAAGTGTTGCTCCAAAAGCGCTCACACTTTCAATATCACCCATCATCCATTCTAAAAGATCAATATGGTGACTTGCCTGATTGGTCAAAACACCTCCATCTAATGCCCAGGTTCCTCTCCAATCTGCTTGATCATAGTACTCTTGTGGTCTGCACCATCTTACTCTTGTAGTGCCTAAAATTAACTTTCCAAACCTTCCTTCATCCAGAGCATTTTTTAGCTTTATAACAGGAACATTGAATCGATTTTGTTTGACAACAAAAAGTCTAATATTTTTTTTTTCACAAGCACTAATCATTTTGTCAGCTTCTGATAAAGATAGTGCCATTGGTTTTTCAACAACAATATGTTTTCCATAATGACTCAGTTCAATGACATTATTTGAATGATTTCCACTTTCTGTTAAAACAACAACAACATCAATATCAATAGTTTCCATCATTTGATGCATATCAGTAAAATATGGGATATTGAATTGATTTCCAATTAAACTGCACTTAGAACTATCCAAGTCACAAACTGCTACTAAAGAAGCATTTTCAATTTGTTGGCTCCCAAGTAGTTCTGAATGACGTTTGGCGATTCGCCCACAACCAACTAATGCAAATTTTAACAAAAATAATCCTATTTTAAGTTTTTATTATATTACTATTCTAAAATACTTCTCAAATATTTACCATAACCGCTCTTTTCAAGAGATTTAGCTAAAGATAAAAGTTGATCTTCGTTTATATACCCCATTCTATAAGCAATTTCTTCTGGGCAGGCAATTTTCAAACTTTGCATATTTTCTATCGCCTGAACAAATTCGCCAGCCTGAAGAAGAGAAGAAAATGTTCCTGTATCCAACCATGCAATTCCTCTTCCAAGGATTTCAACATTTAACAAGCCTTGTTTTAAATAGTGTAAATTTATATCACTTATTTCGAGTTCCCCCCTCTGGGATGGCTGAATATTTTTTGCGACTTCAACAACTGCATTGTCGTAAAAATAAATACCTGGAATAGCAAAGTTTGATTTTGGATTATTTGGTTTTTCTTCAATATTAATTGCTTTATTATTTTCATCAAATTCGACAACTCCATAACGTTCAGGGTCTTTAACATAATATCCAAAAATTGTTGATTTTTCTTTTTTTGTATTAGCTTTCTGCAATATTTCTATTAAACCGTGACCATAAAATAAATTGTCACCCAAGATTAGACAGCAAGGTGAGTTTTCGATAAATTTTTCTCCAATAATAAATGCTTCTGCTAATCCACCTGGATTTGATTGAATCTCATAACTTATTGATAAGCCCCATTTTGATCCGTTTCCTAATAATCTATAAAACTGTTTCTTATCATCAGGTGTAGTAATTATTAGTATTTCTCTTATTCCAGATAACATTAATGTTGTAAGTGGATAATAAATTAATGGTTTATCAAAAACTGGGAGTAGCTGTTTACTAACTCCTTGTGTAATTGGGTATAGTCTAGTTCCTGAACCTCCAGCTAATATAATTCCTTTTCTTTCAGTCACAAAAACTTAAATCCTAAAATATAGTGAAATACTAAACAATGTAATCACTATTACAGTCTTAACATTTTGTTATTTATCTCAAGGTCTTTTACTTTTTTATAAATCTCTTCTAAGTGCATATACCAGTCTAAAGTTATTGTTTCTGTCGTTTTTTTTAAACCATTATCTCTAATAGCATTACATATTTCAGATATACCATCTTCAGCACTTTTTTCTGATTTAAATCCTAATTTTTCAATCTTGTCAAAAGCTACTCTATATGATCTATGATCAGGATCTCCATACCAAATAATCTCAACATCTCTCGGTACCGTATCAGCAACTATTTCAGCCAATGGTTGAAGTTGATATACATTTTCTTTAGATCCAACATTAAAAATTTGCTTTGAAATCTTCTCTTTAGGTGCATCTAACATGAAAACTTGTGCTCTTGCAGTATCTTTTACATGAACCATTGGACGCCATTGACTACCATCACGCATTAAAGGTAGTTTTCCATCTTGAAATGCTCCATAGGTCATGCCATTTATTGCTAAATCAAATCTCATTCTTGGAGACAATCCGTATACTGTCGCCTGCCTTAAAACTACCGGACAAAAATTTTCGTCAGCCAATGGAAGAATATCTTGCTCACATTTTTCATTTGCAATAGCGTAGGTAGTAAGAGGATTTGTTTTAGTATTTTCGTCTGCTATAAAATTTTTATCTTGAAAACCATAAATACTACAAGAAGAAGGAAGAATATATCGATTAACTCCAGCCTCTTTTGCAAATTTTGCTGTTGCTACACGAGATCTCCAATTTATGTCCATTGTTTCATCTTTAAATTTTTCACCTGATGGATCATTTGAAATTGCTACAAGATCAATAACTGCGTCTATTCCATTAAAAAATTTTACATCTAAGTTTCTACAATCTTCTTTAATTATATTTAAATTTTTATTTTCTTTTAGCGTATCTCCGAAAAAAAAACGATCTACTGCACTAACAAAGTGTCCTTTTTCCAGTAGCATAGGTACCAAAACTGATCCTATGTAGCCACCAGCGCCGGTTACAAGAATTTTCATAAAATGCTTTCCTTAATAACTATTTCTTAAGGTGTTATAATAACTTATCAATACTTTTTTTAGATAATAAATCAAGAATTAAATATATAGTTATGAATAATTGATCGTTTTGTAAGCTAAATAAAGATGTCTAATTATGTATAAGGTAAAATTTAAAGAAATTGAAATTTATATATTTCTTATTACCCTAATAGGTATATTAAGATTTTATTTTCAAGTAAATCATACTTCATTTGAATGGACAACGTCTGGCTTAATTCCAATAATAATAAGATTAATTAATGATACCTTCATAACAAATGATTTTTATACAAACTCATCCATTGAGTCGCCGAAATTTATATTAAGCTTTGTAATTTATCAAGTTACGAAGCTTGGTTTTTGGTGGCATGATATTTTGTTTTTTCTTAAATACTTTTTTTATCTCACGACACCAATCTTAATTTATTTAATTTTTACTAAATTAATATACGAGTGGGCGCCACAAAATATAAAAGAAACCAATTTGAGTATTTTAAAATTTCTATGCTTCTTAGGAAGTATTGGCGGTTTTGCAAAATTTGTTAGTTTATTCGACCCATCTCTTGGATGGGGACCCATACAAGGTGGGAGTGATATTAACTCAATGAATTTGTCATTTTACTTAGGATTAATTTACTTACTTTTCAGTTTTAAAAGAAATTCATACTTCTTAGTAAGATATTTTTTTTTAATATGCTCAATAATTCTTCATCCTACAATGGGGTTATTAAGTTTCTCAATTTCTATAATTTTTTTACTCCCAAAATATAATGAACTAACTGATATAGTAAAATACTTCATAGAATTTTTAATCTGTTGTACGATTCCAATCATAATTTTATCTTATGTTTTTGATAATCAAGATTACTTAACTAAAGAAAGGTTTTTTGAAATTTATGTACTTCTACGACACCCACATCACTACTTAGTCTCAGCGTTAATTTCTTCTAAAGTGATTTTATGGCTATTTGTAATATTAGTGCCTTTAGTCATTTCAATTTTCATGAAAAATATTCAATTAATATTTTTATCTACACTCGTAGCATTATCATTCATAGTTGCTTTATTGATGCAATTTGTTGGAACAGAAATCTTTGCAAATAAAATTATTATGAAATTTGGACCTCTCAGATACTTTACTTATTTTTCCTTAGTGTTTTCAGCTAATATATTAATCCTTATGTCTTATGCTCTAAAATCAAATCAATTAATAAAATTAAATATTTTAAAAAAAATTAAAATTCAACGGTTCTATAAAATTGCTTTATTAATATTTCTATTATTAATAGCTGGATATGTTTTTTCAAATACAAACAAAAATCCACTAGAGTATTATAACGACGGAAGCACAGGCGAAAGTATAGACTGGATAAGCGAGAATACATCTAAGGATGCGATTATATTGCCATATGGCTATGATAGTTTAGACCCTGCTTTAATAAGAGTATTTGCTGAACGAGCGATATTTGCTGATTATATGATGGTATTTAATGAAAAATATATGAATGAATTTGCTGAGAGGTTTGTTATTTATAAAGAGGCCAAAAATAAAAGTATTCAAGAATTATTATGCCTTAGTAAAAGAGATAAATTTCATTATGTAATCGCTTCTAGTATTCATAAAAATAAAATTTCTGAAGAACATCTTCCAGATTTTACTTCAGAAAAATGGATTATCTATAATTTATCTAACTTCAATTTGAATAATGGTTGTAAAGAATAAAAATTGTGAAAGCTTTATTATTGTTCTCTGTCTTGCCGGGTTAGGTAAGCGTTTCTCAAACAAAGGGTATGTCACTCCTAAATTTTTACTTACTAATAAGAAAAAAATTACAATTTTAGAACTCATAATGAAAAATTTATTATTATCAGGAGGAAGTAAATTTTTATTAATGCTAAATAATAGTCACAGAGAATATGAAACAGAAATTAGAAAAATAAGTGAAAAATTAGATATAGAAATTAATATTAACTTTATTGCTAATACTCAAGGGCAAGCGGAAACAGCTTATGAAGCTATCAAGTTTTTGGAGAAAAATAATCAAGATACATTTAAAAACGCACCAATTGCTTTTCACAATGGTGATACAATTTTAATAAATAGAAATTTAAATGAAATAAATAAATATATACAAAAAAATAGGTATTTGGGTGTGGTTGACACTTTTGAGTCAAGAAGTAAAAATTTTAGTTATGTACAGGTTGATGAAGGAGGAATTGTGAAAAAAATAATTGAAAAGAAAGTTATTTCTAATAGAGCAACATCAGGGTTTTATGTTTTCTCAAATCATAAAATATACAGAGAATTTTACTCCCAGCTTGATTTTAGAAAAAAAGAAATTTTTATTAGTGATGTTTATGAAAAACTAATAATGTCAAACTTAAGGGTATATAATGTGCACAATACAAATCCAAATGAAACAATTATACTGGGAACCCCATCGGAATATGAGAAATGGTTAAATAATGACTGATTGGTTTCAAAAAAAATATTTTAAGAAATATCTTTATCTAATACTTGGTATAATCTGCTTAACTTATATTTCATACCTAATTGATTTTGACAAAAATAAAATAAAATCTATTTTTTTAAATTTAAATTATTTATTAATAATTATATCAGTACTGATTTACTTACTATCCCACTCTGTAAGAGTTTTGAGACTAATAATACTTAACCCTAATTCTAATTATAGTATGATTGGACTATGGAAAGAACAATATAAAGCTAACGGAATAAACTTACTTCTTCCTTTTAAGTTAGGTGAGTCTTATAGATTAATTTACTTCAAGTCTTTCTTTGGTTCTTATTACAATTCATTCACTATTCTTCTTTGTGAGAGGTTAATGGATTTGTTGACAATTTTTCTTATCCTTACTTTATGTATTATTTTTTCAACTGCTAATATACCAAATCTTAATTATATATTATTTGGTTCTTTCATACTCTTGATAATTGTTATTTTGATTTATTTTTCGATTGAAGAAATAACTACATTAGTTCACAAAATTTTTATTCAAAAAAAAACTAATAGCATTAATGTCTTTATAGTTAATTTAACGAGTGATTTATTAAGATCAATTAAAACGATTAAATCAATCTTAAAACAAAAATATTCCTCTTGTTTTGTACTTTCATTATTAATTTGGGGACTTGAAATAGCAGCTTTTTTTATATTTTATGATGCTTTAAACGGTCAATTAGACTTAATTATTTTTTTAGCACTGGCTGTATCTTTATCATCATTGTTGCCCAATGGACCAATGGGATATGGAGGTATTCAATTGGCTTTTTACAGTGTAGGCGCTGCAGTAAATAATTTTGATTTAGTAAATTATTCAATAATTTATAGCCTTTTTATTTTTGGCTCAGGCTTATTTTTTGCTGGTATGCTTTTTCTTTACGATTTTTTTAGGATTAATAAAAATGACTAACTCAGAGGATAAAATTATTGTAGATCTCGATAATACTTTAACTATAGAAGACTCAAGTAAAGATTATTCTGAAAAAGAACTAAACTCATTAGTAGCAAAATCAATAAAAAATGCAAAAAAACTTGGTTATTCTTCAAAAATATTTTCATCGAGAAATATGAAAACATTTCAAGACGATTTAATTAAAATAGAAGAAGTGACAAGGCCTATTGCACAAGAATGGTTAAAAAAAAATCAAATCATCTACGATGAACTTATACTTGGAAAACCTTGGTGTGGAAACAATGGATGGTATTTAGATGATAAAAATATTTTAATTGAAGAATTCATTTTTAAATTTAGTGGGCCATACTGGAACTATAATATGAATATAATTGTTCCATTTTATAATGAAGAAGAGAATATAAAAAATTTTCATAAAGAGCAAAAAAAGATTGAAAGGCTTTTTAATGTTTCAAAATATATTTATATCGATAATGGTTCACTAGATAATACTTTAAATGAATTAAATAAAATAGCTTCGTTAGATGAAAAAATAGAAGTCGTAGCAGTTAAAAAAAATCTAGGATACGGGTTTGGAATAAAACAAGGATTATCAGTAGTTAATAGTGATATAATCCTTTTTAATCATGCGGATCTCCAATTTGATGCTTACTCATTTTTTCTTCATAATCTATCAGCTCTATTAAGCCTTAAAAAACCATTAAATATCATGCCACAGAGGTATAACAGAAGTAATTTAGATAGTATAAGTTCACTCATATTGAGATCCATACTTTCAATGATTTTTTTTAAAAAAGTTTTTGACTTTAATGGACAACCTAAACTTATTTTTTTTAAATCAATAGATGATCTTAGGAGTCTGCCTGATAATTTTTGTTTTGATTTGGCTATATATAATATCTTTGAGAAACAATCAGTCTTTTTGCCAATCTTACAAAAGGAACGTAGTGAAGGAGAGTCAAGTTGGAGTAAAGATGTTTCTAAGAGATTTAGAATCTTCTTAGATTACATTTTTTACGCCCTTAAAAATTAGGATTTATATGAAATTTTATTATATAGAGCAAAAAATAAAAGATAAAAAATTTTCAGATTTTATAAAAATAAAAAAATTTAGTGAGATTACATTCAAACGATCTAATTTTAAGCATATTATTCTGACTAGTATTCCTCATGAATTTGAAATAATATCTATACCAGAGAATGAAATTGATAGTATTTCTAGCGATACCGACGCCATATTTTGGTGCTCAAGTATAATTTTCTCCAATAATAATCTCCAAGAACAATTCTTAAAAAAATTAGAATTTTCAAATTTTCCAACTTTTTTTGGAAATAGAGATAGTTTTATTTTTAAGGGCAACCTAATGAAACTAAAGATGATCATTAATACTGGCCAAATGGAAGGTATCATTGCATTAAGAAATGAAAGTCATCTTCACAGCATATTGAGTTTATTTGATTTCAGAAAAATAATTTCAGAAAATACACATACAAGACATTTCAATAAAATCACTTCTAATAATGAAATTTATTCAAAACGATCTACTGAGATAGAAAAAATTGAATTAGAGTATCTTTTTCTTAAAAATATACCTCAATTAATTCAAAAATATTACGTGAAAGTTTTTGATTTTAAAAAAGAAGGTACGCATGGGTCTTACTCTATGCAGAAGCTATCCGGTGTTGATTTATCAATAAAACTTGTAAATGGGTCCATTAATTCTGATGAGGTTGAAAACATATTAAATATTTTGAAAGAATATTTTTTAAATTTAAAAACAATAGAAACAGATAAAAGACAAAATATCTTAGATTTTATTTTTGAGAAAAGTTATGAGAGATTTAATGAATTGAAGATGTGGAATGGATATACAAAATTAAATAATTTTATAAGTCAACATACAGTTTTTTCAGGAATTGAACAGTTGTTTAAACAATCAGAAATGTTAATAGCAAATAACAAAAAATTATTCCTGAATGATGGTGTGCTTTTTTCACATGGTGATCTTTGTTTTTCCAACATGGTTTTCAATGAGACAGAAGATAAAATAACCTTTATTGACCCTAGAGGGGCGAAAGGTTCTGAAGTTTACAAAACTCCATATTATGACTTAGCAAAAATATCTCACTCATTACTTGGTGGTTATGATCACATTGTAAACAATGTTTCACGAATTGATTTCGATAAAGATATGAATGCATATTTAAACCTTAATAAATCTTCAAACTATAATGGTGAAAAACTTTTTACAAAATTTGTTGAAGATCTTGGGTATAATATAAAATTAGTAAGAATAATTGAAGCTTCCTTATTTGTAAGTATGTTGCCGTTGCACACTGACGATATTAAAAAAATCACGATGCTTAGTTTGAGAGCATCAGAGCTATTAAGTCATCTTTCTAAATAATCTTTGCTTTAGAAAAATGTTATTGACACGTTTAATGTGGGAATATAAATTTTTAATACAATTTAATTAATCTGTGAAACTAATTTACATAGATATTTAATCACTCTAATTTATAGAATATCGAAAGGTAATTTTCTAGCGCGGGGTGGAGCAGTCTGGTAGCTCGTTAGGCTCATAACCTAAAGGTCGTAGGTTCAAATCCTACCCCCGCAACCAAAAAAATATGTATA
>MDSV01237527.1_pt1 | contig 22271 bp, 22 predicted proteins | sample 810851 | NCBI WGS metagenome assembly MDSV01 (sample SAMN05326640, study PRJNA326480) | marine metagenome | isolation source: seawater | place: Atlantic Ocean: North East | collected 2012 | reverse complement strand
CTCTTGTCCATTAAATGGATCAATTAGTGTTCCATCTTCATCCTGAGCAATAGCATTGATAGTTAAATCTCTTCTCGCTAAATCTTCCTCAAGGGTTACGTTAGGATTAGTATCAAACTCAAAACCTGTATAACCATGACCTGATTTTCTCTCAGTTCTTGCGAGTGCATATTCTTCACCTGTTTTGGGATGAATAAAAACTGGAAAATCTTTACCTACTTGCTTAAATTTCTTGGAAATCATTTCTTCAGGCGTTGACCCAACCACAACCCAGTCTCTATCTTTAACTGGTAAGCCCAATAATTGATCTCTAATAGCTCCGCCAACAAGATATATCTTCATTATCCTCTTCCGGATTTTTTTCTTAGTTTTTCAAAACGTTTTTGCTTAGTTTTTATATTCAAATACTGAGGAATAATATCCTCTAAAGAAGAAGACCCCTTGAAACCTTTGTCACTACAACTATCAGACTGTAATGACTCATAATTATCCATTGTAAATAATTTACCGGGAAGATTTTGGAAGACTCTAGCTTGGACTCTTGATAAGAAATTATTTAAAGGTAGAATCAATCTTTTAATCTCTAATGCCAATAAAGTCTGATTAATAAGTTCTCTAAAAGAATATTCATTTGGACCAGTTACATCAATCTTTTTGTTATAACTTTCAGTGTCATTGATAGTATCAATCATATAATTAGTGAGATCTTCCACATAAATCGGCATGAACTTCGAATTTGGACAAGCAAGAGGAAATATAGGGAAAATTTTTAAAAGTGTTGCAAATTTATTAAAAAATGAATCCTCTTCACCAAATACAATGGATGGTCTAAAAATTGTCACATTACAGAAGACTGTAGTTTCATCTAATAAATAATCTTCAGCTTTACCCTTAGATTTTAAATACTTGCCGTTAGATTTAGAATCAGCATTTAGTGAACTAATATGTAAATATCTTTTAACTTTATTCTGTTTAATTGACAGAGAAATTTTTTTCGTTAATTCGAAATGAATTTTTTCAAAACTATTATCATCATTAAGTTCATTTAAAATGCCAATTGTATTGATAACCAAATCAGTTTTGTCTAATAATGAATTAATTGATCTTTCATCTTTAACATCTACTTGTACAATTTCAAGATTAGGTATCATTTTTAAACCTAGGTTTGATTCTGTGTTTCGAGTCGGGATAACAATCTTATCGGCCATAGATGACAATTTAGTTGCTAATTGAGCACCAATGAAACCACTGCCGCCAAATATAACTATTTTGCCTATTTTATTCATACAAAAACTACCTAGTAAACTATTGTTAATTCTATTATACAATACTAATATAGTACAAACTAATTAGGGATATTTATGAGTCAAAATAAAATTAAAAATAATATGTTTATAGTCTTGGCATATGAGATCTATGAGGGTTCCGAAATACTCGAGCAAGTTGAAACCCCAGTTACTTTAATCCATGGCCAGGGTAAAAAATTGCTCCCAAAAATTGAAGAGTCACTGATTGGTAAAAAGCCAGGTGATATTGTAAATGTTGATGTTGCCCCTAATGATGGATTTGGAGAGTTTGATAAATCTTTAATTATTAAAGATAAGGTTTCAAATGTACCAGAGCAATTTAGAAAAATAGATGAAATAATCGCGTTTGTTAGTAAAGATGGGAATAAAAAAGATTTTAAAGTTGTAGCTATTGAAGATGACGAGATAACTTTGGATGGAAATCACTATTTATGTGGTAAAAACCTAACATACAAAATTACAATTTTGGATGTTAGGGAATCTACTGAGTATGATCGTGAACAAGATAAACTGAATTTAATGAAAATTTAAAAATTTTTTAAATTAAACTCATATTCAGAACACCTTCCATCTTTTCAGCCATTTCAGATTTACCAGTTCTGCTATCTCCAATTGTGGCTACAGTTACATCTACTTCTTTAATATTTTTATTTTTTAATGACTTCCGTTTATCTATTGCAGTACTTTTAATTAATTCAATCATATCATGAGCTGCACGTTCAGGTCCTTCATGTTCCACCATGTCTCTATCATGAAAACCACATTTTTTAAGTAATTTATCACTACTTTCCTTATAAACTCCAGCCATTAACATACTATGAGCTAATCCTATTTTCATTTTGCCTTTTTTAGCTCTAGCTTTAAAATTATCCCAAAACTTTTTTTCTATCTTTTCAAATTTTTGACATAGATCTGAATGTTCTGGTAAATCTTTCCATTCCTTATCTTTTAATAATGGGAAAGGATTAGCCCAATAACTAATTTCTACATCGCCCCGATGCGTTTGAGTACTTCCAGCTGCGACTCTTGCGCCACTTCTAAAATATTCTAAAACTTTATCAGGTTTCATTTCAGTCTTCATGCAAGATACTCCTGGCTCAATAAGTTCATAGTTATTCAAATATAATAAAATATCTAGTTCAGACCCAGTTGATATTTCTGAATAATCTGTCACAGGTACAATTTGTCTTGCATTAGTTCCCGAATGTTTGTTATATCCTATTTCACGCCCCTCCATTTGCATTTTTGCATGTTCACTAAAACCATCCAAACATGCAAATGCCCCTGTTTCAGTTCCATAGAACATAGGCGTATCACCTTCTAAAGTTGCCCTGCCCATATCATCTGCTTTAATAAATGAGTCAAATATGTAAGGTTGATCAGTTTTTTCATCAAACTTAACTACATATCTTGTAGCTCCGCAGTGGAGAGGTAATTCTCCATTTAAAATACATAGGACATTATGAAGAGTTAACATAGGTTTTTTGCCATAACCAAAATATTGACATTCATCTAATCCGGGAATTAAACCAACAAGGATATTATTTTCTTTATCATGATAATATCCTAAATCATCCATATCAGAATTTGGACATCCCAGGACAAATATACCATCAGGTTGTTTTTTAGTGATATTATCAACTTTAGAAAATGGAAATAGATTTAGCAATCCAGGTTCTAATTCAATATAACCTCGAGACTTATGTATATAACACAGGATATTCCATGCTCCAATCTCAAAAGGAATGGCAACATATTCTTCAGGTTTAAATTTATCATTTTTAACTGGATTGTGGTCCAATGCAAAAAACGGAAATGCTCTTTTATTGGCATGTGTTGTATAATACACCCCAGTTCGCATGTCGGCTGAAGTTGTCATAGGTACTTGACCTAAATTAGAATAATCCGATGGAAGATTCACAAAATGACCAGATATTTCTCCGACAGATACATTTGGATGACACTCTAAACCTTGAGATCTCCTGACTCCTTGACCGAGACCCACCCTGATCATCAATATTCTTCTGGTTTCAATTATTAACTCTGATAAATTATCAGCTTTCAGAGAGACCTTGTCTTTGATAGTTTCTGGATCTAATTGACCATCTATTACTTCATTATGTAGCCTGACAAGTCTCGTATAAGACTTAGTTCTATAATGATGAAATGCACCATCGATAAATTTTACATAGTCTCTGTTGTCTCTCAGTTCGTCACCGGAGAAAGGGGTCACACCCTCAATAATTGAGATAAATGTGCCAGGAGATATATTATCTATGTATTCAATTTTGTGTAAAACATCATCCTTGAGATCTGTATTTTCCCTATTTTTTAATTCTTTTATAAATTGTTTTTTATAAATATTTAAATATTTCGCAAATGCTTTGCTTTTTAATAATTGAACTGGTGTTGTGCAACCGTCCCTTATTTCTAGAATTTCTTCCATATCTTTCTTCCTTTTCTATTTAATACACCTTATTAGATCTAAGCATTTAGACCAATTTTTAGTATAAAAAGTTCTTTGACCTTTTATGCAACGTTGATTATAGTATTAGTCTTCTCGATCATCAATGGGAATAAAACTTTAAATTTATGGATATTTTATGAAAAATTTGATAGCACCTCATGGCTCTGATACTCTGAAACCACTATATATCGAGGATTCTTCTGAAAGAAATACAATAATAGAGGCATCAAAGAACATGCCTAAATTACTTTTAAATTCTGCAGCTGCAGCAAACGCAGTAATGCTTGGTGCCGGATATTTCACACCTTTGCAGGGTTATATGGATAAAAAAGACGCAATAAGTGTCGCTGAAAACATGATTACTTCAGATGGTTTGTTCTGGCCAGTTCCTATCATTAATTTATCACAAAGTATTGAGGGCATTAATGTTGGCGATGAGATAGCTCTCTTAGATCCAAATGTAGACGGCACACCTGTGATAGCAACGCAAAAAATATCTTCAATTGAGAAACTTACTGATAACGAAATTACCTGTATGGCTAAAAAAATTTTTGGAACTGTAGATAAGGATCACCCAGGCGTCTCAAATTTTTTGAGTCTCGGGAATAATCTAATATCAGGAGAAATAAAAGTTCTGAATTATAGTTATTTCCCAGTAGAATTTCCTGATACATTTGCAACAGCACCTGAAATAAGAACAATGCTCTCAAAAGCTGGTTGGAATACAACAGTGGCCTTCCAAACTAGAAACCCAATGCATAGAGCTCATGAAGAACTTTGTAAGATGGCTCTTGGAAGAATCAATGCAGATGGAGTTCTAATACATATGACGCTGGGAAAGTTGAAAGCTGGAGATATCCCTGGTGATATACGTAATGCAGCAATAGCTAAAATGGTTGAATTGTACTTCCCTGAAAATACAGTAATTATATCTGGTTTTGGGTTTGATATGTTATATGCCGGACCCAGAGAGGCGCTTTTACATGCAGTTTTTCGCCAGAATGCTGGCTGTACTCATTTAATAGTGGGCAGAGACCATGCTGGTGTCGGAGATTATTATGGACCATTCGAGGCACAAGATATTTTTGATACAGATATCGTTAAAAATTCTCTAAAGCTTAAAATATTCTCTGCTGATCATACTGCTTATTCTAAAAAACTTAATCAAGTAGTAATGATGAGAGATGTTAAGGATCATAATAAAGACGATTTTGTCTTACTCTCTGGAACCAAAGTGCGGGAAATGCTCTCAAATGGAGAAGAATTACCAGAGGAATTTGCCAGGAAAGAGGTCGCTGAGATCTTAATGAAATACTATCAATCCCTTTAAATTATAAGGTTAAAAAGAATATAATTATTTCCTAATAATTCATTCCCAATGTCCAAATAATATATTATAATCTTTTCCAAGCAGGTATTTAACAAAGGAGAGATTATGCCAAAATCAATTAAAACTGTAACTGGAAGCTCAATTACGTCTAAAAGCAAGACTTCATCAGTCAGTGATCAATTTTCTCTACCTAAATCCTTCAAAATCACAGAAGGGCCAGTAAAATCAAGCGATAGAAGTAGACAGCTACAAAGCTAAAAGTAAAATAATCTGGAGAAATTATGATTACAGTTAACCCATTCGTCGATAATGTATTTAATATACCACTGCTTGCTATGCAAGGTTTCCTAGTCCTAATGGTCATTTTTACAATTGGTGGTGTATTATTAGACATGATGCATAAAAAAAATGTAAAATTCTTTTTTGAAAATGCTAAAAAAGCAAAGCTATCTGCAACAAATACAGTCCCAACAGCTAAAAAAGTATCAATTATTGTAAAAACTCTAGCTCATGATGTCGCAACTTCAGCAGAATTTTGTGGAGTGACAAGGAGAATTACTCATCTATTAGGAATGTATGGAACAATTGCATTCTGGGTAGCTTCAGCTATCTTGATCTTCAGTAGTGCATCAGCTTCAGCTATATGGCCTATGGTTTGGCACATAGGCGCTATCATGACTTGCGTTGGTGGATATTGGTTTTGGTTTATCCAAAGAGTAGATGTTCGATCTGAAGGTAACGGTTGGACTAGAATAGTATTTGCAGACTTGTTTGTTCTGTCATTAGTTCTAACATCAACATTCGGTCTATTATGGTCATTTTTTCAGTCATCAAATTCAACTGGTTTAGCAATGTTATTCTTTATAATGTTTGTGATATCCAATGTTGTATTATTTGGAGGTGTTTATTGGTCTAAATTTGCACATATGTTCTACAAGCCTGGAGCGGCAATTCAAAAACATCTAGCTAAAGCTGATGGATCTAGAGATGATTTACCAGAGCCAGCAGATTTACCTAAACAGTATGGTTTGGGAATTAAACGATCAGAACCACAAAATTATTAAAAGAATTAAGATTAACGGAGAAATATTATGTCAACTTTTGTATATATGACCAGATGCGATGGATGCGGTCACTGTGTAGATATCTGCCCTTCAGATATTATGCACATTGATAAATTGATTCGTCGTGCAGTAAACATCGAGCCTAATTTTTGTTGGGAATGTTATTCATGCGTTAAGGCTTGCCCTCAGAATGCTATAGATGTTAGAGGCTATGCTGATTTTGCACCAATGGGACATAAAGTTAGAGTTCTAAGAGAAGAAGAGAAAGGTGTAATTAGCTGGAAAATAAAATTTAGAAACGGTCATATGAAAAGTTTTGTTTCACCAATTACTACTAAACCATGGGGTAAATATATACCTCACTTAGCTGAAAAAGATGTTCCTAACAAAGAGGCGCATGCTAATAATCAGCTTTATGGAGAGCCTAAATATCTTAAAACTGGCAAAGTTCCGGTTTCAACAACAGGACTGCCCGTAATGGAAAAAGTAGGTAAATTAAAACAGGGAGTATACTACTAATGGCTAAATTCAAAACACATTATGAAGATTGCGATATTCTAGTTGTCGGCGGTGGCATGGCTGGTACAGGCGCAACGTTTGAAGCAAGATACTGGGGACGTGATATGAAGATCGTCTGCGCTGAAAAAGCTAATATTGATAGAAGTGGTGCGGTAGCACAAGGCTTGTATGCAATTAACTGTTATATGGGAATGCAGTGGGATGAAAATCAACCTGAAGATCATGTGCGTTATGCAAGAAATGATTTAATGGGGATGGTCCGTGAGGATTTAGCTTATGATATGGCAAGACATGTTGATTCATGCGTACATATGTTTGAGGAATGGGGTCTACCATTAATGCGTAATGAAAAAACAGGCCAATATCAAAGAGAAGGCAAATGGCAGATTATGATTCATGGTGAAAGTTATAAACCTATTGTAGCTGAAGCCGCTAAAAAATCTGCAGATAAAGTTTACAATAGAGTTATGATCACACATCTATTAATGGATGAGACAAATGATAACCGTGTTGGCGGTGCAACTGGATTTAACATGAGAACAGGAGATCATTATGTTTTTCGTGCTAAAGCGGTTATATGTGCAGCAGGCGGAGCATCACATATCTTTAAACCAAGATCAGTTGGGGAAGGTATGGGTCGTACGTGGTATGCGCCTTGGAGTAATGGTTCAGCTTATGCTTTACCTATTGCCGTTGGTGCTAAAATGACTCAAATGGAAAACCGTATCGTTTTAACTAGATTTAAAGATGGATATGGCCCTGTTGGAGCATACTTTTTACATCTTAAAACTTATACTCAAAATGCGTATGGTGATAACTATGAGAAAACATGGTATGACCAAACAAAAGAGATGGTTGGAGAATATATAGATCATATACCAACTCCTACTTGTTTGCGTAATCATGCATTTATACAAGAAACAGCGGCTGGCAGAGGTCCAATACATATGGTGACAATGGAAGCATTCCAGGATCCACATTTAGAAGTTATTGGATGGGAAAATTTTCTTGGAATGACAGTTGGACAAGCAGTAGTTTGGGCGTCACAAGATATCGATCCTAAATATCAAAACCCAGAACTAACAACATCAGAACCATATGTTATGGGTTCTCATGCAACATGTTCAGGCGCTTGGGTTAGTGGACCGGAAGATATATCAGGTGGAATCCCAGAGTATTTCTGGGGCTACAACAGAATGATGACAATAGATGGATTGTTTGCTGCAGGTGATGCTGCAGGTGGAACAGCACATGCATTCTCTTCAGGATCATTTACTGAAGGAAGACTTTGTGCAAAAGCTGCAGTTCAATATATTAATGATGGTAAAGCTAATGGTATTAAGGTTACAGAAGCTCAATGTGAAAAATTCAAAGAGGAGATTTATAAACCACTTGAAAATTACACAGTAGGTCGAAATGAGATCACTGCAGGTACTGTATCTCCAAGTTATCTATTACCTATACAAGGTCTACAGAGACTACAGAAAATTATGGATGATTATGTGGGCGGAATCGGTACCAACTATATGACCAATGGTAAAGGCTTGAAAAGAGGGCTAGAGTTACTAGGTATTCTAGAAGAAGATCTTGAAAATGTTGGGGCAGAAGATCTACATCAATTAATGAGAGCATGGGAATTAAAACATCGTGCGCTTGTTTCTCAATGTGTAGCTGAACATACAATGTTTAGGGAAGAGACTAGATGGCCTGGATATTACTATAGAGGAGACTTCTTAAAATTAGATGATGAAAATTGGCACTGTCTAACAGTTTCAAGACGTGATCCTAAAACAGGTAAATTTACTATGGAAAAAGCGCCACTTTACCACTTAATTGATGAAGAATCAGAGAGTGAAAATAAAGCATAGTTACGTAAAGTATCTGTGAAATGAAAGTGAGCTATAATGAATCTTGTTGAGATGACAGATGAGGAAATCCTAAAGATTGCTAATCCTATATGGGATGGATTAATAGAATCATCTAATAAAAAAGATTATGGTGGGTTTACAAAGCATTTTTCAAAAGAAATGTTATTTGGTGCAAATGAAGTAGAGATAGGCAAACAGTGGGCTGGTAACAAGATGCTCACTAGCCTATCTCCAAACCACCATTTTTTTGGCTGCTTAAGACGTAATGAGCATGTCACAGTTCTCTACAAACAAACTAGCGAAGAAGTCACAGGTGAGTTTCTTGGAAGACTAGTTCTTGGAATAGAGGATGAATTAGTCAAAGTTTTTGGTGCAACAATATTCTAATTTGAATGTATAATTTATGGTAAATTATAATTCCATACCAGAAAATAGTTTCAGGATTATTATTATTTCTGATTCTCATGGTTATTTAAATACGAAAATTATAAACCTAATTAATCAAAATGATTATGTAATTCATGCTGGTGATATTATGGATGAAAATATTATCAGCTCTCTTAAATCTATGTCAAAAAAAACTTTTGCTGTAAATGGAAACAACGACGACTTTCATTTTATAAATAATGTTGAAATAATTGAAACACACTTGGGTAAAATTGTAGTTACTCATGGCCATAAACACTCACCAAGCTATCATGAATCTTTAAGAGAAGAATACGATGATGCATTTTTAGTTGTATATGGACATACGCATAAACATATTATAGATACTCGTGTTAAGCCATATATAGTTAATCCAGGAGCGTCTGGTAAAGTTAGAACTCAAGGTGGCGCTTCTTGTTTATTACTTAAGTCAGATAACCAAAACTTTTCTATTGAGTTAAAAAAATTTCTGAATGATTAGTGATATGAATAATGCTTGACTTATATTCAAAACCTATTAATATATGATTATTCGTAGACAAATCAAAAGACTTATCAGTTTATTTAAATAATAAAGAGGAAAAATATAGTGAGTTTAGTACTAGATATTACAGATTCAAATTTTGAAACAGAAGTTTTAAAATCTGATTTACCTGTTCTTGTCGACTTCTGGGCAGAATGGTGTGGTCCATGCAAGGTACTAGGTCCTATCATTGATGAAGTAGCCCCTGAATATGACGGCAAACTTAAATTTACTAAATTAAATATTGATCAAAACCCTTCTACTGCTCCTACTTATGGCATTAGAGGTATTCCTACTGTCTTAATTTTCAAAAATGGAGAACTAAAAACAACAAGTGTGGGCGTACTCACAAAATCGGAATTAAATAAATTAATCGATGAGAACATATAAAAAATATTTTAAATCCCTCACCCCATCTAATAAAGAAATCAAATTAATAAACTAAATTAAATTATGAACTTAACAGAACTAAAAGAAAAACCAATACAAGAACTTGTCTCTATGGCAGAGAAAATGGGTGCAGAAAATGTAGGTAGACTTAGAAAACAAGATGTTATTTTCACCATTCTTAAAAATCATTCATCTAGTGGAGAAGACATTTCTGGAGGCGGTGTACTTGAAATCTTACAAGATGGTTTTGGTTTCTTGAGAAATGCTGGAAGTTCTTATTTAGCAGGACCTGATGATATATATGTTTCACCAAGTCAAATACGTAAATTTTCATTAAGAACAGGTGATACGGTTGCTGGCAAAATAAGACCTCCAAAAGAAGGAGAAAGATACTTTGCTCTGCTAAAAGTTGATAATGTTAATTTTGACTCAACTGAAAATTCTAAACATAAGATATTATTTGAGAACCTCACCCCACTCCATGCCAATGAAAGATTAAGGTTAGAGTGTGGTAATGGAAGTAGAGAGGACATTTCTGGACGACTAGTTGATATTGCAGCCCCAATAGGTAAAGGGCAAAGAGGGTTAGTTATATCTCCGCCAAAAGCTGGTAAAACAATTATGTTGCAACAAATTGCTCAGAGTTTAATTTCAAACAACCCTGAATCAATCTTAATTGTACTATTAATTGATGAAAGACCAGAAGAAGTTACTGAAATGTCAAGAATGGTAAAAGGAGAAGTAGTTGCTAGTACCTTTGATGAACCAGCCCATAGACATGTTCAGGTTGCAGAGATGGTTATTGAAAAAGCTAAGAGACTAGTGGAACATAAGAAGGATGTCATAATCCTCCTTGACTCAATAACAAGATTGGCTCGAGCATACAACACAATTGCTCCATCCTCAGGCAAAGTTCTTTCTGGCGGCGTTGATGCTAACTCTTTAACAAAACCAAAAAGATTTTTTGGGGCAGCTAGAAATATCGAAGAAGGTGGCAGTTTAACTATATTAGCAACAGCATTAATAGATACTGGATCTAAAATGGATGAAGTTATATATGAAGAATTTAAAGGCACAGGTAATATGGAGGTTCACCTTGATAGACGTATTGCTGAAAAAAGAATATATCCAGCTATAAATATAAATAGATCAGGAACTAGAAGGGAAGAGTTACTAACAACTCCTGATGAACTACAAAAAATTTGGATTCTCAGAAAAGTTCTTCATTCAATGGATGAACTTGATGCTATGGAATTTATGCTTAATAAGCTTCAGTCAACTAAAACTAATTCTGAATTCTTTGATTCAATGAAAAGGTAATTAATTTCCAATATCTTCTCTATAAAAAACCAAATCTTGATTCTGAATCATCATATCTTCATCTTCAAAAATCTTTATCTTTTTAATGTTTTCATATGCAATAGATAATGCATCATCTTTGTTATCAGAATAAACATTAATAGTTAATATTCGTCCGCCTATCGATTGTATTTTATCATTTTTTAAAACTGTGCCTGCATGAAATATCTTTAATTTATTAGTTTCAATTACATCATTACAGTCTATGTAAAAATCTTTTTTATATGTTCCAGGATAGCCCTTGGCAGCAAGGACTATCGTGCAACAAAAACTATCATCCTTCACATCAATTCTATCAAGATTAATATCTTTAATATTATTAATTGGTTGATTCATTATAAGATCAATTAAGTCAATATTTTTATTTTCCAGAGTTATCATCAAGTTTTGAGTTTCCGGATCTCCTAATCTGCAATTATATTCAAGGACCTTTATATTGTTATGACTATCTATCATTAGACCTATGTATAAGAAGCCTAAATAACCATTATTAATGTTTTTATTATAATCATTAATACTGGAGATTGTTTTAATCATTATCTTTTCAATATCTATATGAAGTTTAAAGATGGAGTTTTTGTGTTCATAGCATAGAGGATGGCTTATGGCACCCATACCGCCCGTATTAGGACCTGTATTATATTCATCTCTAGACTTATAATCCTTGGTCCATGGTAAAGCTATTTCGAAGGAACAGCCCTTGAAATTACATATATAGATTGCTGATAATTCTTGCCCATTAAGAAACTCTTCTATGACTATATACTCTGAATGCTCAGAAGCCAATAGATTGTCTATTGCCCTGAAAGATTCTTCTTCTGTCGATGAAACAACTACACCTTTCCCAGCAGCTAAACCATCAGCTTTTATCACAATAGGGTGATTTTTATTTTTAATAAAATCTTTTGCTTCTTTTGCTGAAGAGAACATATGATAATCAGCAGTAGGTATATTGTAATTCTTCATAAACTCCTTAGAGAATACTTTAGATCCTTCTAAGAGCGCATATTTGGATGATGGGCCAAAGATTCTTAGGTTATGCTTATTAAATTCATCAACTATACCATCAACAAGGGGTCCCTCAGGCCCAACAACTGTAAGATCAATTTTCTCTTTTTTAACAAAATTAATTAGAGATGAAAAATCATTTAGAGATAAAAGAATATTTTCTATATTATTTTCTTTTGCAGTCCCACCATTCCCTGGACAAACATAAACTTTTTCAATTTTTTCAGAAAGGGATAATTTCCATGCAATAGCATGTTCTCTGCCGCCTTGACCTAAAACAAGTACTTTCATAAATTAATGTTTAAACACTCTTATTCCGCTCATTACCATTGACATATTATGCTTATTGACAATTTCTATTATATTTTTATCTTTAATGGAACCGCCAGGCTGAATAATCGCAGTGACCCCAATTTTTTTCGCTAGATCTACGTTATCTCTAAATGGGAAAAATGCCTCCGACGCCATAACACATCCTTTCAGAGAAATATTATGATTTTTAGCTTTAGTTTTAGCAATATTTGTGGAGTCAATTCTACTCATTTGTCCAGCACCTATGCCAAGTGTTCTCCCATTTTTAGCAAATACAATTGAATTAGATTTAACATATCTAGATACTTTGAAAGCAAATAATAAATCTGCCATTTGAGCTTTTGTTGGTTTCTTCGCAGTTACTATCTTTAGATCTTTTTCATTTACAACAATAGAGTCCGTTTCTTGGACTAGTATCTTATTTTTTAATGTCTTCATTTCAATTTCTTTATGTTTACCACTCAACATCTTTATGCGTAGTAATCTAATATTTGGCTTTAGTTTTATTAGATCTATACATCCTTTATCGAATTCTGGAGCTACAATAACCTCAACAAATTGTTGGGATATTATCTTCTTAAGAAGTTTAGAATCAAGTCTTTTATTAAAAGCTATTATTCCTCCAAAAGCTGAAACAGGGTCTGTTTTGTAGGCAAAGTTATATGACTTTAGTAGACTATCAGATTCAGCTACACCGCATGGGTTAGCATGTTTAACTATAACGCAGGAGGGTTTTTTAAATTGCTTAACACATGATAATGCACTTTCTGTATCTACTAGATTGTTATAAGATAATTCTTTGCCAGCTAATTGTTCATAATTAAATCCTGATACCAAGGAGTTCTCAATATTATATATCGAAGCTTTTTGATGAGGATTTTCGCCATACCGTAATTCAATTTTATTATTCAATTCTAGATTGAGGCTATCTGGAAATATATCTTTAGACTCTGTATTTTGTCTATTTAAATACCTTAAAATCATTGCATCATACTTAGATACTTTATTAAATACTTTTTTAGCTAATGCAAGTCTTGTTTTTAGAGTTGTTTCACCATTTAGTTTTAATTCATTAATGACGTTTTTATAATCTTCGGGTTCTGTTATAACAGTTACTCTTTGATGATTTTTTGCAGCCGCCCTTAGCATTGTGGGTCCACCAATATCTATATTTTCAATAGCATCGTCAAATGTACTATTCTTTTTTAAAATTGTCTTTTCAAATGGATAGAGGTTTACGATCACCATATCTATTAGCATATATTGTTTATTTTTTAATTCAGCTATGGACGACTTGTTTTTAGCTAAGATGCCTGCATGTATCTTTGGATGAAGTGTTTTTACTCTCCCATCTAATATTTCATCAAATTCTGTGAACTTTGATATTGAAATATTCTTAATTTTTTTGGAAGATAAAAATTTGGCTGTGCCGCCTGTTGAGAGGATAGTGTAGTTATTTTTAATAAGTTCGCGCGCTAATTTATCTATATTCTTCTTATCTGATACGCTAAGAATAGCTAATTTTGTATTCAGATAGCTCATTTATAGGTCAAGCCATAATCTTTTATTCTTTTTATAAGCGTCCCTCTATTAATTCCTAAATAACTAGCAGTTTTTGTGACATTCCCGCCCAAATGACTCAATACAGTAGAGATTAATGATTTCTCAACTTCAGATATAAAAATATCATGTAAACCTGAGACTCCTTGACCATTCATTTTACTAATATATGTTAAAGTTTCATTTTTAATAGTTTTGCTAAGAGAGTTTGCTGTAACTTTCTTTATTTTATCCATTTTTATTAAATATACCCCTATATCATCTAAACATGATGTTCTTAGTTTTTTTTGAGAAACGTTTTATTATATTACAATTTTAATGATTAGTGTTAAAGGGAAAATACTAACTTTCTTTGATAAACTTATTGAGGGTATTAATTGTAAAGTCACCATTAATAAAAAAATCACTCTTTAAAAGTCTTTTATGAAGGTCGATATTAGTTTTAATGCCGGTTATGACAGTTTCATCAAGAGCAAACAACATTTTTTTGATTGCTGTTTTTCTGTCTTCCGCATGAGTGATGATCTTTGCTATCAAAGAATCATAGTTTGGCGGTACATCGTATCCAGAGTAGATATGTGAATCTATTCTAACCCCGGGTCCTCCAGGTGGATGGAACTGACTAATATGTCCTGGGGATGGCATAAAAGTAATAGGATCTTCAGCATTAATTCTGCATTCAATTGAGTGCCCATTAAACTTGATATCATCCTGTATGATGGTTAATTTTTTACCTGAAGCTACCAATATCTGTTCAGAGATTAAGTCTATACCTGTGAGAAATTCACTAACCGGATGTTCCACTTGTATTCTGGTATTCATTTCAATAAAACTAAATGAACCATCTTGATATAAGAACTCAAAAGTTCCTGCTCCTGTATATCCAAGTTTCACACAAGCTTCAGTACAGATTTTACCTATTTTATTGATATCTTCTCTAGGTATATTCACTGCTGTGGTCTCCTCGATAACTTTTTGATTTCTTCTTTGTAAGGAGCAATCTCTCTCACCAAGATGAATTGCATTACCATGATTGTCACAGAGCACTTGTATCTCAATATGCCTTGGTTTATCAAAGTATTTTTCAAAATATAAATCGCCATTGCCGAATGCATTTTCCGCTTCAGACTTAGTAATATTCATGCCATTTGATAGATCTTTAGGATTGTTAATAATCATCATGCCTCTTCCTCCACCACCATGAATGGCTTTGAGCATGATAGGAAAGCCAATTTTTTTGGCATCCTTAAGTACTGCTTTGGGGTCATCTGGAAGTATTCCATCATATCCCGGTATACAAGGTACCCCAAACGACTTCATTGCAGTTTTGGCTTTAATTTTATCACCCATCTTTTTTAATACTTTACTAGAGGGGCCTATAAAAATGAATTTATTGGTTTCAACTATTTCAGCAAATTGAGCAGATTCTGATAGGAATCCATATCCAGGATGAATGGCATCAGCATTAGTTAGTTCTGCTGCACTTATGATAGAAGGTATATTAAGATAACTCTTTTTTGGGTCTGCCGAACCAATACAGACAGATTCATCTGCCATTTTGACATGAGGTAACTGTCTATCCACGGTAGAATGAACAGCAACAGTTTTTATTCCTAATTTTTTGCAAGATCGTAAGATACGTAATGCAATTTCACCTCTATTAGCAATTAATACTTTTTGAATCATTTTATTTAATTATAAAAAGTGGTTGCCCAAATTCCACAGGTTCGGCATCTTCAACTAAAATTTCAACTATTGTGCCACTTTGCTCAGCAGTGACCTGATTCATCATTTTCATCGCTTCAAGTATACAAACAGTATCCCCTTTATTAACTTTCTGACCTTTATCAACAAATACTTTTGAGTCAGGTGATGCAGCACGATAAAAAGTCCCAACCATTGGAGAATCAATGGTATCAACTTCAGAAGTAGGGTCAACTTTATTTTCTTGTGTTTTGACTGATGGCTCAGAAGTTTGCTTTATTTCTGTCGGAGTTTCAAAGTTTTGGATATTCATTGCTGGTTGCTGAACTTGCGAAGCACGCGACAGTTTAATTGATTCTTCTCCTTCTTTAACCTCTATTTCAGTTAAACCTGAATCCTCTAAAAGTTCCATAAGCTTTTTAATTTTTCTTAGATCCATACTTACTCCTTTATATATTTAATAGCTTCTTGAAGCGCATATTCATATCCTCGTGTGCCACAACCAACAATAACCCCATTACTGATATCACTTAAATATGATTTTTTTCTAAACTCTTCTCTCTTATGAATATTTGATATATGTATTTCTATAAAAGGTATTTGTACGCTTAAGAAAGTGTCTCTTAATGCTATGCTCGTGTGTGTTAAGGGGCCAGGGTTAATTATTATGAATTTTGTAGCTTCTGACTTTGCATTTTGTATCGAGTCAATAATCTCATGTTCTGCATTAGATTGAATAAATTTAATTTCTATATTATTTTTGTCGGATAGATCTTTCAGAGATCTTTCAATATCTGATAGAGATTCTTTTCCGTATATTTCTGGCTCTCTTGTTCCTAAAAGATTAAGGTTAGGTCCATTTATAACTAATATATCTATCAAAATTACCCCTTTAACAAATTTTAATAGAAGTTAACAGATATTTGAAGAATATACAAGAAAATTGTATATTAATTTAAATTAAGTTTTTCAAGGTTCGTCAATAACCTGTCGGCATCTATAAAACCAATAATTCTTGCAGCTTCTATTTCAGAGCCATTATTATCAAAGAACATAAGTGCTGGCGGTCCATATATTTTGTAATCACTTAAAAACTTAGCATGATCATTATTATTGTCTGTTACATCAAACTTTATTACATTAATTTTATTTAACATTTTATAGACCCTGGCATCACTGAAAGTATATTTGTCTAATTCTTTGCAAGCAACGCACCAGTCAGCCCATAAATCTATCATAGTAATATTTTCTGAACTAGAAATACTTTTAAATACTTTGGTTGTATTATCTAGTTTTATAAATTCTAGATTATTTTCTTTTTCTATAAAACTTACCATGGGATCAAAATCTTTCTTAACATTTAACCCATATATTTGTAAAAAAGAGTAGCTAAAGAGTATTATAGAAATTAGTTTTAAACTTATTCTTATCAAACTTATTTTTATATTCGACTTATAAAATATTAGGGCTATAAATATCGCTACTATTGCCCATAATAAAGCAGAAATATAGATCGATAAAACCCTTTCAACTAGCCATACAGCAACTATTAGAAATAAAATACCAAATATTTTATTTACAAACTCTAAATAAGGGCCAATCTTCTTCATTAATTCAGATGCTGATGTTCCTAATATTAGTAAGGGCAATCCCATTCCAATACCAAGAGAAAATAAAGCTGTTGCCCCAATAATATAGTTATTGGTAGAAGCGATATAAACTAATGCTCCAATTAAAGGAGCTGTAACGCATGGACCAACTATCAAAGCAGATAATGACCCCATTATACCGACACCTATGTATGATCCAGAATTCTCAGAATTTGATTTTTTAATCAAAATATTTTGGAAATATTTAGGCATTTGTATAGTTATAATATTAAACATTGATAAAGCAAGAATGACAAATAATGTTGCAAACCCTCCAATTATAAAAGGGTTCTGCAAGCTTGCCTGTATATTAGTTCCAGATGCAGCAATTACTGTTCCTACTATGGCATATGTTAGTGCCATGGATAAAACATATGTCAGGGATAATAGAAAAGATTTTCTTCTAGATAAGTCTGGACCTTGACCAACAATTATTCCTGTCAAAATTGGTATCATCGGAAATACACATGGCGTGAATGATAGCAATAAACCAGCTAGTAAAAATAAAAAAATATTTAAAGTTATTGACTGATTACTAAGTTGTTGTGAAATAGTATGTTGATTATTAGATAAACTAGTTTTCAATAATCCTGTTTCATCTGAAGCGAATTCTTTTAAGGAAATATTTTTTTTTATAGGAGGATAGCAAAGTCCAGCATCAGCACATCCTTGATATGTAACTATTAAGTCAGTGTTATCATTAATATTATCAAAAACTAGTTTTGCATAGGTTGATTGATAATAAACATCTACATCTCCAAAAAACTCATCCTTCTTTTTTAAGCCATCTGGCATTTCAATACTTAGAATATTTGCATTATCCTGATCTGTTGAGAATTCAAACATGCCCATATATAAATAGTAACCTTCCTCAATATCCCAACTTATTTGAATTTCTTTATCTCCTAACTTAGAAATAGACATTTTAAATGCTTCATCAGGGGAGATAAATTCTTGCTGTTTGCCAGGATAGTCTATTGCAAGTACAGATGTTGAAAAAATTAATGTAATTATAGAAAGTAGCTTCTTCATATTAAATTCTGCATATTCTCTCATGAATATTAAATATTATCTATATAGTATATTATCTACTATAGAAATTTTGTCCAATAATGATAGTGTAAGAATTATATTATGAACATTAAAAAAATAATCCTTTTTTCTTTAGTATTATTACCGATAATCGAAATCTTCCTATTTGTAGAGATAGGCTCAATAATTGGTAGTTTTAATACTATCAGTATAATTATATTATCTGCTTTTTTTGGAATTTACCTCATTAAAACCCATGCTCCTAGATATTTGGCTGAAATGCAAAGTAAAGTTATCCAGGGTATCAGGCCTGATAAAGAAATTATGTCTGGAATTATTACCTTAATATCTGGGATATTCTTTTTTATTCCTGGTTTTTTAACAGATTTTATTGGAATCTTTATGCTAATCGCACCCGTCAAATCTACTTTGATCAATAAATATGGATTCACTTCGACACGAACCCAACGGCCACCTAGGAAATCAGTTATAGATGTAGAACATAGAGAAGACGACTAATTCATTAATTACACTTGAAATTTAAGAAAAGGTCGCTATATTAACTATCAGGAGTGAACAGAGCTCAAATAAATTACTTATGAGGATTACATATGAATATAAGACCATTACATGATCGTGTGATTATTAGACGAATGGAAGAAGAAAAAACATCTCCAGGCGGTATTGTGATTCCTGATTCTGCTACAGAAAAGCCAGTCAAAGGGGAAGTAGTCGCAGTTGGCAATGGTAAAATATTGGATAGTGGCGACATAAGACCATTAGATGTGAAAATAGGGGATATAATTCTTTTTGGAAAATATTCTGGAACAGAAGTAAGTGTGGATGGAGAAGAATTACTTGTCATGAGAGAAGATGACATAACAGCAATTATTAGTTAATAAATTGAACTTTAGAGGAAATTAAAATGACAGCAAAAGAAGTAAAATTTGGTGATGACGCAAGAAAAAGATTAGTTGCAGGGGTTAATGTACTAGCTAATGCGGTAAAGACAACTTTGGGCCCAAAAGGAAGAAATGTAGTCTTAGACAAGTCCTTTGGCGCACCAACTGTAACGAAAGATGGAGTGTCTGTTGCTAAAGAAATTGAATTAAAAGATAAATTTGAGAATATGGGTGCTCAAATGGTAAAAGAAGTAGCTTCACAAACATCTGACATAGCTGGAGATGGAACAACAACCGCTACTGTAGTTGCTCAGTCCATACTGAAAGAAGGTTTGAAATGTGTCGCTGCTGGTATGAATCCCATGGATTTAAAAAGAGGTATAGATAAAGCAGTATCTGTTGCAGTAGAAAGTCTCCAGAAAATGTCCAAACCTTGTACAGATCAAAGCGCAATTGAACAGGTTGGCACAATCTCAGCTAATTCAGATACAAACATTGGATCTATAATAGCTGAAGCAATGGGTAAAGTTGGCAAAGAGGGAGTAATTACCGTTGAGGAAGGTCAATCTCTAGAAAATGATTTAGATGTAGTTGAAGGAATGCAGTTTGATCGAGGATATTTATCTCCATATTTTGCAACTAATCAACAAAACATGACAACAGAGTTGGACGATCCATATGTTCTATTATTCGATAAGAAAATTACTAATATAAAAGATATGCTTCCAATTTTAGAAGGAGTTGCTAAAGCAAGCAAACCCCTATTAATAATAGCTGAGGATGTTGAGGGTGAAGCCTTAGCAACATTAGTTGTTAATAGTATAAGAGGAATAGTCAAAGTTGCTGCTGTCAAAGCACCAGGCTTTGGTGATAGGCGTAAAGCTATGTTAGAAGATATTGCAATCTTAACAGGTGGCACTGTTATAGCTGAAGAGGTAGGTCTAAGTCTAGAAAAAGCAGATATTAGTGTTCTTGGAACAGCCAAGAAAATTAATGTCACTAAAGAAAACACTATCATAATAGATGGTGGAGGCAAAAAAGCTGCTATAGAAAGTAGAGTTAATCAAATAAGGGCTCAAATTGAAGAAGCGTCATCAGATTATGATAAAGAAAAAATGCAAGAAAGAGTTGCAAAGTTAGCTGGTGGTGTAGCAGTAATCAAAGTAGGAGCTGCAACAGAAGTTGAAATGAAAGAAAAAAAAGCTAGAGTCGAAGATGCTTTGCATGCAACAAGAGCTGCAGTAGAAGAAGGAGTTGTGCCTGGCGGAGGCGTAGCCATGATTAGAGCTCGCTCAGCACTTGACAAACTTAAAGGTGATAATCCAGATCAGGATCAAGGCATACAGATTGCAAAACAAGCAATGCAAGAACCTCTAAGGCAAATTGTTACAAACGCGGGCGAAGAAGGATCTGTTATTTTAGCAAAAGTTGCTGATGGCAAAGATTCATTTGGATACAATGCATCTACATCAGAATTCGGCGATATGTTAAAAATGGGTATCTTGGATCCAACAAAAGTTACAAGAACTGCATTACAAAATGCCTCATCTATCGCTGGTTTAATGATTACAACAGAATGCATGGTCACGGAGCTATCAAGTGATGAGCCTGCACCAGCTGCGCCTGCTATGCCTGATATGGGCGGAATGGGCGGAATGGGCATGGGTGGCATGGGAATGTAATCTAACCGGAATTTGTAGTATTGCAAATTTATTTCAAAGCCTCTAAATATTAGGGGCTTTGTTGTTTATAGTTTAATATATTATTTATGGAAAAGATTTGGCACAAAAGTTACCCTACAAATATTCCAAAGTCTATAGATCATCTGTCAGATAATTCTATAATTGATCTGATGAGTAGAGCTTCACTTAAATATTCTAATCAAACTGCGTTTACAAATTTAAATTCGAAATTATCATACAGCGATGTTGATAAGTACTCTGATAGATTTGGCGCCTACCTTCAAAAAAAACTATCTATTTCGAAAGGGTCTAAAATTGCAATTATGCTACCTAATTTGCTAACTTACCCGGTTACAGTATTTGGATCTTACAAAGCTGGAGCAACCATTGTTAACATAAATCCTTTGTATAAAGGTAGAGAGATAGAAAATGCATTAAATGATTCTGGAGCTGAAACAATAATAGTTTTGGATAAATTTATAGATGAGCTTAATTTGATAATAAAGAATACTAAAATTAAAAATGTTATTGTGTGTCGTATTTCTGACTTATTATCATTACCAATGTCTTTATTAATCAAAACTATATATTTTTTTAAAAAATCAAAAATAATAAGCAATAATTATATTCTCTTTTCAAGAACTATATCAAAATATCATATATTAAAAAAAGTTAATTTATGCCATGAAGATATTGCTTTATTACAGTATACAGGCGGAACGACAGGTAAATCTAAAGCAGCATCGTTAACACATAAAAATATTTTATCAAATATACAGCAACTCAATATATGGGTAAGACCTCATGTGACTAAAGGAAAAGAGATAATAATCACTGCTTTACCGCTTTATCATATTTTTTCATTTACAGTTAATTTTTTATATTTTTATAGTATTGGCTCGAACAATGTCCTTATTGCTAACCCTCGTGATCTCAAGAGCTTTGTAAAAGAATTAACAAAACATAGATTTACTGTGCTAACTGCTGTAAATACGTTATTTAATTTATTGTTAACAAGTTCTAAATTTAGAAAAATTGACTTTTCATCACTTAAATTTTCTGTTGGAGGTGGAATGGCAGTACTAAGTAGTACTGCAAAAAGATGGAAGAAAATTACAGGCACAGAAATAACTCAAGGCTATGGTTTAACAGAAACATCGCCCATTGTT
>MDSV01133501.1_pt1 | contig 22285 bp, 19 predicted proteins | sample 810851 | NCBI WGS metagenome assembly MDSV01 (sample SAMN05326640, study PRJNA326480) | marine metagenome | isolation source: seawater | place: Atlantic Ocean: North East | collected 2012 | reverse complement strand
CTCTTTTAAAACTTATAACAAAAAAACAGTTTATAATATTGATACATTTGCTGACATAAAAGAATATGGCAATTTGATTGACTTTAACTTAGGAGAGAAATTTTTCTACGGTAAAGTTCAGCGTAATTTTGTACCAATGTATTTTGACAACACGGCAATTAAATTAAAACCGTTGACCGCGACTCCATCACAAGGCGCTTCATACGCCGCCATGTCGTTTGTGTCCGATGCGTTTGAAAAGCTAGCCTTACAGTTTTCGAGAGCAATCACGGCTAACAAAATTTACGCTGATGAACAGTATTTAAGCAACATAGTGGCACACAAGGCGTACACAGATCCAGTTCAACTCTACAATACACATTTGATTTCATTTACTGAGAGTCTTGTGGAAAAACTTAAAAGTGACGAAGCAGTCGAAATTAAAAACTTTAATGATTTTCTTGTATATTTTAAAAATTACGTGCTCAAAAGTTGCCATGAAATACCGTTTACATTTTCAGCATACTTAAAAAGTAAGTATTGCCCTATGACAGCTAGCGGTTTAGTAATTGAGATAGCTGATTTAGACTATTTTAACGATAATCAAAAAATGACCTTATTTTATAGGAGCAAAAACTGGGAATATTTTTTAAATGCATGCAGATCCTATGGTTTTGCAGTGGATAAAAATATTCCTTGGAGAATCATTGCAGACATCGCCTCTCAGCCTATGTTACAATATGCACAGGCTTATGGTCTTGGGAAAACTGATATGATATTAAATTCTGGATTTGCTCGGCCTGAAATGCTTTTTATTAAAAGATTTAGGGCGTACTTGTTAGATGTTTATAACAGAGTTATTGAAAACGAGATAGCAAAGCTTAAATCTTGCAAAAATGGGTTAATAGTCAGCTATGTGAAACCTAAAAAGTACAGTACTGGACAATTTAACATGACTTTCAATGATGCAAAAATGTTAAAGTTATTTTTTGACATTAGGTTCGCTGAAGATCCTAAAGACTTTACAAAAGAAAAGAAAGATGATATTATTAATAAGTGTCTAGAAATTTATAGTCCCGGGGGTACTAAAGGGATTTCAAAAAGTATAGGCATATTTGAAAAAATTATTAATCAACCATTTGACTACCGTGGCTCATCGAGTTATCTTTATAGTCAATATAAAAAAGGTTTCGGAGCGAAAATTGTATTATCAGAGCCTAGACGATAAAACAGAATGTGTCGGCGTATATGTAGACGGTAAATTGTATTTTGAGAATATTCCAAGTGATTTAACTCGCACTTGGCGCCACAGCGGCTTTTCAGCTCAAAATACAGAATACGCATGGATTATTTGCGGTGGCAAGCAGTTGGTTGACATATGCCCGCCTGATTTACAAGAAGATTTGCGAAAAACACAATCTAAATTCAGAGCTTATTTAAAATCATTTAAGCTTGCAAAAATAAATCTTCATGAGTTTTGTTTTTTTGACTTGGTGCCGAATGATTTTCTACTTGAATTTTGCGAAGTTAAAAATAAAATTACGCAATCAGTGTTTGAACAATATGAAAAACCGAGCAACTATGATCACTTAGCTAATGTTCATAGATTACTGCATAAAATAAAATATAGAAAATTAAAATTAGACATCACCGATTGTAGAAATTTGTTCAGTTCCACTTCAGATAGACTTAAAATAAAAAAAATACTTGCCGATTCACATTATATTGATTATAATCTGTTTGGAACTGTTACAGGCAGATTAACCACCGCCAGTTCTGGGGTGCCAATTTTAACAATGAAAAAAGAATATCGAAAGCTTATTAAGCCACAAAACGACTGGTTTCTGTCACTAGATTATAATGGGGCGGAGTTAAGAACATTGCTGTCTTTGATGGATGAAGAGCAGCCAGATTTCGACATACACCAATGGAATGCAAAAAATGTATTTTCTGGATTTTTATCGCGTGAAGAATCTAAAGAAAAGTTTTTCGCATGGCTTTATAATCCTATCTCGGATGCAATCAGTCACCCCGCATACGATAGGGAAAGTGTATTAAAAAAATACTATTTAAATGGAAAAATTCAAACACCTATGGGTAGAAGTATAGAAGTTGAAAAACGTAAAGCTCTTAATTATCTTATTCAAAGCACAACTGCCGATATTGTGTTAGAACGGGCGGTCGCTATAGACAATTTTTTACAAAATAGAAAATCGTGTATATCGCATATTGTACATGACGAGATTGTGATTGATTTAGATGATAGCGAACGTTCAATCGTGCCTGAAATAAAAGAAATTTTTGAAAACAATAAAATTGGTAAATTCTTGTGTAACTTGAACGCTGGCCAAAATTATTATAATTTAAAGGCGCTAATAATATGATTTCTATGATTGGTATTGGCACTGCTGGCGAGAACATTGTCGAGCAATTTCGAAACAATAAAGAGTACAATGTGTATACACTGTCAGACAACGTCGACAGAACCTCAAAATATAAATATAAAATTAAAAATTTTGAGAATATCGAAGACTACGATGCCCCGAATCCAAAACTTAAAAAATTTCTTAGCACGGTTGATAATCATGTGCAAGTTTTCTTATGTGGCTCTGCAAGGACAGCAAACGCATCTTTATCAATTCTTCAGCATATTAAAGACAAAAAGGTTGATATTTTCTATATTCAGCCAGATACAGACCTACTAATTGGGATTCCTAAAATGCAAGAAAGAGCTATATTCGGCATTTTGCAGCAATACACACGCTCAGGATTGTTTAATTCATTTACAGTTTTTAGCAATTGTGAAATTGAGAAAACAATTGGTTCAATACCCATTAAAAAGTACTTTGATACTATCAATCAAACTATTTATTATAGTGTACATTATAAGAATTTATTTGATCACACAAACCCTATTGTTGGTAACTTAACGATGCCATCGGAGATACAAAGAATACGATCAATTGGTAGGATCGATCCGCGTTCGCTTGAAGAAAATTGGTATTTTGAGCTTGACAACTCTCGGGACGTGTGTTATTATATATGTGTATCGGGTGAAAAGTTAGAGAACGACGGTGAACTACATGGCACTATTATTAAAAATTTAAAAAATAAACCACGAAATGCATTCAAGAATGTTACTTATGCAATCTATGAATCGCCTTTCGAATCAGACTTTGGGTTTTGCGTTGCCCATACCAACGTAATTCAACAAAAAACTCTTGACAAGCTAGAGCAAGAGTAATATATTAGATATCAAGGAACGCTTGATATACTTTAGACATCAAAAAGGAGAAAAAACATGTCAATCAATATGGAACTAATGAGACAAAAACTTGCCGCATTGCGTGGTGAGGGAACAAGAGATAATGGTCCATCTATCTGGTTCAAGCCAGATGAAGGAGACCAAGATATTCGGATCGTACCGACAAACGACGGCGATCCGCTTAAGGAAATGTACTTCCACTATAATGTGGGTGAACATAAAGGCGGCGTCCTTTGTCCGAAGCGTAACTTCGGAGAACGATGCCCAATTTGCGATTTCGCGTCATCTTTGTGGCGCGAGGGCACTGAGAAAAACGATGATGAAAGCAAGAAGCTGGCTAAGTCACTTTTTGTGCGTCAACGTTACTTCTCACCGGTCGTGGTCCGCGGACGCGAGGAAGAGGGAATCAAGGTATATGGATATGGTAAGACAGCCTATGAGTTGTTGCTGGGCTATATTCTTGATCCAGAATATGGCGATATTACTGATACTGTTGAAGGTACTGATATTACCCTTACTTATACTAAGCCCACGCGCCCCGGTGCATACCCACAGACCAACATGAAGATGCGTCGAAACACTAGCCCCCTCCTTAGTGACGAAGACGCACTTCCCGGGCTTCTTCAAAATATGCCCGATTTTGACAGCTTGTTTGAGCGTTTGTCGCCAGAACAAGTCGATGCCATTCTTGATGAACAATTGTCGTCCGATTCCTCTGCCGAGGGTCGTTCACGTCAAACTGAGTCATATGGCAAGAAAAATGAAGCCAGCGATGTTGACAAGGCATTTGATGAATTAATGGCCGGTTGACAAACTAAAGCCGATCCGCCCCGGTTACAATAGGGCGTCATTTTAATCTAAAACATAGAAGGAGTATTATTATGTTAGATTGGTTAAAGTCCGTATGGGCTAGATGGAAAGTGCAGGTAAGTTTTGTGGGAGGCGCCCTTGTGGTCGCAACCACATACGGAACATGTACAGTCGATCCACCCTCTGTATCAGAGGTTACAACGACAACTGAGGAAACAATCACTGTATTGCCAACTGCCTCAACTACAACTACGGACGATGCCGCTAGCGGCACCACCGAAGAAGCTACAGCCACTACAACGGATGAAGCTTCAGGCGACGAAGCCGCCGAAACTACAACTACTACTGAATAGTATAAAAAGCCGCTGGCAGACCGGTGTAAAGTCTGCCGCTTTAAGGAGACAATAAAATGAGATTCGTTCTACCAGTTCTTGCTGCTAGCCTTTTTATGGGTTGCGGCGATAAGGACGAGGACACTGCGGAAGATACCGCTGACTCTGTTGATACTGCAGCAGAGTGAAAAAAGCCGCTGGCAGACCGGTTATAGTCTGCCACTTTTAATAATTTAACTCAACTAGGAAACATAAATGACACTAAAAATTAATGACTACGCAATATCAGCGGACGCAAAAGCGATATCTAAAACTATCGACACATTAGCACAAGGATGCAAGCCAGCATCGGTTGTGCGCGAGCTTTTTCATAACGCCGAAGACGCCATGATTCGCGGCGGCGTAAGTGAAGACAATCCCGGCGAGATACTTATCTCTCGCGATAGAGAGTTTCCTAATAAAATAGTTTTTAGCAACAGCACCCCGGGCGACCCTCTAACAAAAGATATTGCTAAGAGCTGTTTAGCTAGTATTGGATCAACCGGCAACGATGAAGGAGAGAATTTTGGTATTGGAGCTAAAATCTCTTACCTTCCGCGCCACCCCGAAGGGCTTCTGTATAGAACCAGAACAGAACACACACAATTTACCCTATACAAGAATCCCGAAAATATTTATGCCCTAAAGCAAGAGTCTACTGACAGCGGGCCCGCTATTTTTTGTGAGTGCGACGACGATGAATTTCGTTTTACAAACTCGGAGACCGAAGTTGTTCTTATGGGCGCTGCTCCTGAAGTTGATACATGGAAAGAGACTTGTACGGTCACCTCCAAAAGTGGAGAAGAAACGCAGACCGGGTATTCTATTCGTGATTATTTAAATATGAGATATTGGGCCCCGCGCTCACCCTATATCACAACAAAAGTTGAAATCCATGAGTCTGATAAGGATCCCGTCTTTCGTAAGGTTAGATTCTTGAAAGCGATTAAAGAGTCGAGAAAACTCAACGGTACTCTTGAGGCGGGCGACGGAACCAAGATTCATTATTACACAACAAACTTTGAAAAGGGCAAAAAGATGGGCTCGCACGTAACTACTGGGTATTACGGTTATGTTTATAATAATGAGGTTTATTACGAGACAGACATCTCCCCAAGTGTCCGCAAGCGTAGGATGGAGAATCTTGGTATCCTTACCCACCACAAGCAAGTTATGATATTAGTTGAATTTCCGACTGAGATGCGCATGCGTCCAACTGCCGATAGAACTCGTGTTGTAGACGATAACGGGACTGATGTTGAGTTTTTGCTAGACGATTACGCATCCTATTTTAAAGAAAACATGCCCGAAGATTTGAAAAGCTGGATGCAGAGCTTGTACGAGTACAATGAAACCGATGTTATTCAGGAGGCGGCCAAATATTTTAAAAACAATTCTAATGTATTTAATCTTCCGTCAATCAAATCCGGACAAGACGCAGAAGGTTCTTCCGCGGACTCAGCTAACCCGAACAACTCAAATGAAAAAGCCGATAAACCACCACGTAAGCGAAAGCGTAAAGCTGCACGTGCTGGAACTGACAAGCGCTCGAACGGGGGTGCACCAGACTTTCTTGTGGTTGCAGATGAGGACAGCGCCCCGGTGGCATCATTTCCGTTAAAAGCCTACACCATTACAGTTAACACTGAAAGTCTAATTTTTAAGCATTTAGCAGAATACCTCGCAGATTCCACGCCCGAGGCCAATGCTGATAACATCACAAAGGGATTATCTGAACAAATTTACTTGCAAGTTTGTGAATACTATGCTATGTTGAATACAGTACACAGAGAAAGCGAATCGGATGATCAGATTGAGGAACGCATGACGGACAATAGACTTGATGCTATAGCAACTCAATCGACAGCAAAGTTAGCTCAATCTAGAATACGAAACAATCTCAGAAACACTGAAAAAAATCAAAAACTTACGGGCTAAAAAAAAATGAAGACACCATTAAGATATCCCGGTGGTAAATCACGGGCTGTCGAAACACTCATGAGTTTCGTTCCCGAGGATTGTGGTGAGATTTGCTCACCCTTCCTTGGGGGCGGCTCGTTTGAGTTGGCTTTGGCAGAAAAAGGAATTAAAGTCCATGCGTACGATGCATTTAAACCGATCGTATGGTTTTGGCATGCGTTGTTAAAAGATCCAAAATACTTGGCCTTGTTAATTGAAAAAACAAGAAAACGCAAGCATTATGAGATACCCCGGGCAAAGCCTGACGAAAATGGTGAAATACCAAAGAGGTGGGCAAAAGGATTACCGGCGAACACCTTCCACAGATTTAGAGAAGAAATACGTTATGCTTTAAGAAGTGATTACCCATGCAGTGCATCAGAGATCCATTTTGAATTGGCTGCTAAAGTTTATGCTGTCAACCGTAGTAGTTTTTCGGGCGCAACATTAACCGGAGGCTTTTCTGAAGAGGCATCATTCGCAAGATTTACAGACGATTTGATCGACGATATTCGTAATTTTAAAATTGACAACCTTACAGTCGCATGCAGAGATTTCAAAAGCTCTATAAGCAGGCACGATTGTTTATTATATCTTGACCCGCCATATTTCTTAGACGGCGCCCGAAGCAAATTATACGGCGACGAAGGCGATATGCATTCATTTTTCCCGCACATGGCTTTATACTCAATTCTTAGGAAAAGAAAGAATTGGATACTATCGTATAACAACTGTAATGAGATTAGAGAACTATATCGAGATTATCAGATCCACGATGCAGCGTGGACCTATGGTATGAATAAAAGCAAAAAGTCATCAGAAATTGTCATAACTAATTTCTAGTCTCTATTTAAGCTTGAGGGCTGATATATGACATATAAATTTCAAATGAACCACTGGATGGAACCATTGGACTCCGGGGCAACTCAGTGGGTAGTTGGGACAAATGAACAATATGTGGGATATGCTGCTAGCACAGCTATCACATCTGGTTCTTGGACATTCTATGATCGAGTCGATGATGGGCACCCTGCATCTTATGACGTCGCATACGGCAAAGATGCCAATGGCAATGGCATCTTTGTGATGACCCAAGCTTCATCGAATAAGGAAGTATCCGTTAGCACCACAGATGTGTCAGACGGACAACCTTGGACACATAAGAATTTCGCCGGCTCCGGTGATTTCTATATGAATATTGCGTGGTCTAACGATGTTTGGATTACTGCCGGCATGGACGGCGATGCTTTTAGAAGCACAGATGGGGCGTCTAGCTGGTCTAAGATTGACCTTAGCGGAGTCACAGGTTATAGCAGTACAGATAACATTGAAGCATTAGCTGCCGATGGGGCCGGCAAATGGCTTATGGGGCAACAGGACAACTTATTTTACAGCGATGATGATGGTGCTAGTTGGAGTCGTGTTCACAGCTTTACCAACACATACGCCATCAAAGGAATCGCTTTCACGAATAATAGCTTCGTGGTCGCCTATGAGAGATCCACCGATACAGGAAAAACATACATAAGATCGGCTGCTACCTCAGATTTGACGACATGGAGCGCCGAAGCTGGCGGTGGTGCCTTACAAAATCCTGATACTATAGCTAACACCGGCGGATTCGAGCGTGTTTCAATTGCCGCTGATGCAAGTGGCAGAATAGTATTACTTCCATTTGGTAGAGATAAGATCGGATACGCCGATATTAACGGTACAACAACACCGGCAAACTTTAATGTTGTTGACCTAGGCAGCACTGTACCATCCGGCGATGATGAACTCAAAGATGTCACAACAGACGGCTCTACGTGGCTAATAGTTGGTGAAGATGGTGTTTTATTAGAAAGCACAGATTCTGGTGCCTCATGGTCCCTTAAAGCTAGAGATATAATGGACTCGACTCACGATATTATGACCATCGCAGGTAATGTTTACTTGCCTCTTACTTAAAGTAAATAAAACTTACAAATAATCCTTGCTTTTGTGGCCAAAGTAGATTATAATATATTTAACACAAGGAGTGACCATGGCAAAAGCCAAAGCTGGTCGTGTATCTATGCACGATCTTATGAAGCTAGTGAATAAAAAAGCTGGACGTGAGGTGGCACACGATCTTACCACCGACAACCCCACATCTGTTAAAGAGTGGATCCCCACAGGCTCGCGATGGCTTGATTCTATTATTTGTAAGGGTCAATTAGCCGGCATTCCTGTTGGTAAAATTACCGAGATTGCTGGTCTTCAGTCAACAGGTAAATCATATATGGCAGCACAAGTTGCTGCCAACGCACAAAAGCAGGGAAAGTTAGTAGTTTATTTTGATTCTGAATCTGCTATCGACCCGGACTTTTTAAGTCGCGCTGGTTGCGATTTGGAAAACTTAATGTACATCCAGGCATCGTCGGTTGAATTTGTATTGGAGACAATTGAAGAATTGCTTGGTGCTGCTGAAGATCAGTTAGTGTTCATTTGGGACTCTTTGGCGTTTACACCATCTATTTCTGATGTTGAGGGAGACTTCAACCCACAATCATCCGTTGCTACCAAAGCACGCATCTTAGCAAAAGGTATGTCAAAGTTAGTCATTCCCATTGCTGACCAAAAAGCAACTTTCATCGTGCTTAACCAGTTGAAGACCAATATCCCACAGGGACCAATGGCCCGGCAGATCGCGATGACAACGCCGTATATTACACCCGGCGGCAAAGCAATGCACTATTCGTATTCGCTACGTATCTGGCTCACTGGTCGTAAATCAAAAGCGGCCGCTGTTACAGACGAAAAGGGATTTAAGATTGGTTCTGAAGTTAAAGTAAAACTTGAGAAGTCACGCTTCGGCACCGAGGGCAGAAACTGCACATTCAGAATCTTGTGGGGCACCCAAGAGATTGGTATCCAAGACGAAGAATCGTGGTTCGATGCAGTCAAAGGCTCCAAGCAGATGGTGTCCGCTGGCTCTTGGTATACCATGACGATTGGAGATTATTCAAAGAAGTTTCAACCTTCAAAATGGACCGAACTTGTAAAGACTGATGACGAGTTTAGAACAAAAGTGCTGGAACTAATGGAAACCGAAGTGATTCAAAAGTTTGATAGCCGCCAAGGTAATGCAGCAGATTATTACGATAATGAATAAATAACACTTGACACGATTGCCAGAAGTGGTTATAATACATATAGACAAAGAGGGGTTTTATGTCTAACAATCTAGGTTACGCCTGTATCAATATGGGCTTCTCGTCGCTGCCAAAGTCGCAGCGCATCACAACTAATCGCACTATGATTAAACGCACATTTCATGATCGTGGCATCAGCTACGCTTCTGAACTAGCTTTGCAAAATCTACGTGATTTACACACTATTCTTGAGTGGAATCTTGAGCATGATATTTACTTTTATCGGCTTTCTTCCGATATTATTCCGTGGGCGTCCGAGTATGACCTCACAGATATGCCTAATTTCGGCGCTATACACGCCGCGGCACTCAAGGCGGGCAACTTTGCTCGCAAGCACGGAATGCGCCTTACATCGCATCCTGGCCCGTTTAACAAACTAGCCTCGCCAAAGGAACGAGTGTTTGAATTGACTAAGACTGATTTGTCGGTGCATGGTGATATGTTTGATCTTATCGGACTGCCACGCACACCATACGCAAAACTTAACATCCATGTCGGCGCCGCGTACGGCGATAAACCGTTCGCGCTCGACAACTTCTGTCGTAACTTTGAACGCCTGCCAGACAATGTGCGCTCTCGCTTGACTGTCGAGAACGACGATAAAACGTCGCTGTATTCAACACTTGAACTTTATGAAGGTGTGTACAAACGCATCGGTATTCCAATCGTATTTGATTATCATCACCACATGCTCCACCCCGGTGGGCAGACCGAACAGGAAGCACTTGAACTTGCTTTGTCTACGTGGGGCGATATCAAACCAGTCGTACATTATGCTGAATCTCGCTCACTTGAACATGGCAATCCTAAAATCAAGCCACAAGCACATTCTGATTTAGTTTACAATACGCTAAATGATTATGGCAATGAGTTTGATATCATGATTGAGGCAAAGCACAAAGAACTCGCATTGCTTCAGTACCGAGATATATTAAACAAAAGGAATGTGGCATGATGAGATTTATTAAAGATTTTTTAGAAAAAAGAGAGCTGAACGGTATTAGAAAAAAGATTGGCCGCTTACAAAAAGAAGCCATGGAACTTCAGCGCAATGGTAATCTGAGACAATATGCAATTACTATTCAAATGATTGAAAATTTAGAACAAACATTGGTTTCTAAAGATGACGAGGATTGACCACATTGCTTTAGTTGTTGAAGAGCCCAAATTAGCAGCTAAATGGTACGAATTTAATTTCAATGCTGAAATTTTATTTCTTGATGATACATGGGCTTTCATTGAGTTTGAAAACATTAAGATGGCATTTGTTAAAAAGGGTATGCACCCAGCACATTTTGCATTTGAAGTTGACAATTTTGATGACATTGAAGGTAAAGTAAAAACACACAGAGATGGCTCCAGATCTGTGTATAAAAAAGATCCATGGGGCAACATTTACGAGTTGATTAATTATGAATATGAAGAATAAAGAAAATAAACGAGTGCTTATTATTGACGCGCTCAACATGTATTTGAGAGCTTACATTGTAGACCCTAGCTTGTCCCGCCATGGCCAGCCGATCGGTGGTCTTAAAGGTTCCTTAAAGATCCTACAGAAGCTAGTGCGAATGACTAAGCCTGACAATGTTATTATTGCATGGGATGGACCCGATGGTTCCCGAAAGCGCAAGACAATGGATAAAAACTACAAGCAAGGGCGCAAGCCGATTCGTTTGAATAGGGCATTCCATAATCTAACCGATGATGAAGAGATACAAAACAAGGTATGGCAGCAAAGTCGCCTAATTGAGTATTTAAACGAGATGCCAATCATTCAAACTATGATTGAGCAAGTAGAAGCCGATGATGTTATCTCTTACGTGTGTAACATGCCACACTACAAAGACTGGCAAAAGATTATTGTATCAAATGACAGAGATTTCATGCAACTTTGCGAAGGACAGACTGTCTTGTGGCGACCTACCAAAGATGAATTGCTTAATACTAAACGAATCATTGAACAGACCGGAGTACACCCAACCAACATGGCGTTAGCACGTGCGATTATTGGGGATGCTTCTGATAATCTACCGGGTGTTAAAGGTGTCGGATTCGGCACTGTATCAAAAAGATTAGGCTTCTTAAGTGAAGAAGAGACATACACAGTCGATGACATTATTGAACATTGTGAAAAAATGCTGGAAGAGAGTAAATTAAAAGTTTTTAACAATATTGTTGAGAGCAAAGAGTTAATTGAGCATAATTATAAGATGATGCAATTGTACGCTCCACAGATGTCCATTCAATCTAAAACTTTTGTTAAAGAATCTATAGAAAATTTTGAGTTTACCTTTAACAAAACCGGCATCTTAAAAATGATGATTGATGATGGATTTGGTGAGTTAAATTGGGAAGATCTAAAGACTTCCTTAAACAAGATCATTAGTGATCGTGTTGACGCGGCCTGATAACTTAGCCGTTTTTACCTTGACTTTAGGTGAATGAATGTTATACTTATAAACACAGAAATATAGGGGTAGAATGCTATCAGAAAAAGTAGATTTTGGAAGGTATGGTAAGGCTTTTCAGGAAGGGTTGGTTCAACTAATATTTGAGGATCGACCCTTTGCTGATCAGATTACCGAAGTCCTTGACGTTAATTTTTTGGAACTTGAATATTTAAGGCTTTTCGTTACCAAAATTTTACGCTACCGAACCAAGTATGCAAAACACCCGTCACCTGACGCTATTGTTACTATTTTACGTACCGAGCTTGATGGTGAGGACGAAACAGTACGAGAACAGGTTAAAGAATATTTTACAAAAGTACAAGCTAAAGAAGTAGCTGATACTGATTATATAAAAGAGACATCACTAGAATTTTGCAAAAAGCAGAAACTTAAAGAAGCAATGATGGAATCGGTAGGTTTATTGCAATCTTGTTCGTTTGATGAGATCTCGACAGTTATTAACGACGCTTTAAAGCTTGGTTCTGATAATAATTTTGGTTATGATTACTTGGTTGACTTTGAAGAACGTTTCAAGCCAAAGTTTAGAAAACCAGTTACTACCGGCTGGGCTGAAATTGACAAGATCACTAGCGGCGGCTTAGGTAAGAGCGAGCTAGGTGTTGTCATCGCCCCCACGGGTGCTGGAAAATCTATGGCTCTCGTACATTTGGGCACCCAAGCCGTGAAGGAAGCTAAAACGGTTGTACATTATACGTTGGAATTACAAGATACAGTGGTTGCCTCTAGATATGATAGTTGTTTAACCAGCTATCCACTTTCAGAATTAAAAAACTTTAAAGACCAGATTTATGATGCAGTTAAAGACATTGAAGGTCGCTTGATAGTCAAAGAATATCCCACAAAATCTGCCTCTACTAATACTATTAAAACACATTTGTCAAAACTTCATAAGAGAGGCATAAAACCCGGACTCATTGTTATTGATTATGCAGATTTGCTTAAACCTGTTACTGTTCGTAAAGAAAAAAGAAACGAGTTGGAATCTATTTACGAAGAATTAAGGGCAATATCTCAAGAGTTTGAATGTCCTGTGTGGACAGCATCGCAAACAAATCGATCAGGGCTAAATGCTGAAGTGATTACGATGGAACAAATTTCTGAAGCTTTTAACAAGTGTTTTGTTGCTGATTTTATATTTACAATTTCACGCACTATTGAGGATAAACAAAAAAATCAGGCAAAAATGTTTATTGCCAAGAACAGAAATGGGCCCGATGGGATTATATATGATCTATTTATGGATACGTCAAACGTGAGTATAAGAATGCTGCCAAAAATAATTCCAGCCACATCGTCTGATGGCAGCACTTTACCACTAAATCCTGTTCCGAATTCGGCTGCGGTACAGAAAGATCATCTTCAGAGCCGATACGAAAAGTTCAAAAATAGAAGGAAATAATTACATGAGAACAATCGACAATATCAGAAAATTCAAATTATCAGACACATTTATTGATCAATACACTGTGAAACCGGTACCTTGGGGTCCCTTGGGATATGTGACTTTTAAAAGAACATATTCTAGACGTTTAAGTGAGTTTGATCCAGAGGCACAGGGTTCTGAAGAATGGTTTCAAACATGCCGCCGCGTTATTGAGGGTATGTTCAACATGCAGAAACAGCATGTCTTCCAGCTGGGGCTCGAATGGAATGACAACAAGGCACAAAAAACAGCTAAAGACGCATACGATCGATTGTTTAACTTGAAGTGGACACCTCCCGGAAGAGGCTTGTGGATGATGGGCACCAAGTTTATTGAAGAAAGGACCGCCGCTGGGCTTTTTAACTGCGCATTTAGATCAACTAAAGATTTGTCCACTAAGGGTGGATATTTATTTGCGTGGATGATGGATGCGCTAATGGTCGGCATTGGAGTGGGGTTCGACACGCTAGGCGCTGGTACTGTCACCATTGAAGAACCACAGTTTACTAACGATATACACATTATTGATGATTCAAGAGAAGGATGGGTACACTCTGTTAAACTCTTGCTCGATGGATATTTCTTTGGTTCGCAGGTTCCAAAATTTGATTACTCAAGCATCAGAGAGTTAGGTGCCCTTATCAAAGGCTTTGGCGGTACTTCATCGGGGCCACAACCACTAATCGAACTACACCAAAATTTACGAGAGCTTTATGACTCCAAAGTTGGACAGCAAATTAGTTCCGTAGATATCGTAGATACTGAAAACTTGATAGGGCGCTGTGTTGTATCAGGCAATGTTCGTCGTTCTGCTGCCTTAGCACTTGGATCACATGATGACTTTCACTATCTAGAAATGAAAAACGACCAAGAAAAATTATACCACCACCGGTGGGGCTCTAACAACTCATTTCACGCAGTAGTGGGGATGGATTACCAATGGCATGCCGAGCAGTCACAGAAGAATGGTGAGCCCGGGTACATCTGGCTTGACAACGCCCGAACCCGCGGCCGTATGGCAGACCCACCCCGAGATGATGATCGAAGTGTCATGGGTTTTAATCCTTGTGTCGAGCAGCAGCTTGAAGACGCCGAACTCTGCTGTTTGGTCGAGACATTCCCAGCCAAACATGATACGTATGAGGATTATCTAAAAACTTTGAAGATTGCATATCTTTACGGCAAGACCGTTACTCTATCAAACACCCACTGGCCAGAAACGAACGCCAAGATGCTTAAGAATCGACGCATCGGACTGTCACAATCGGGAGTTGTGCAAGCTTTTAACAAGCATGGTCGCCGTGAGATGCTTACTTGGTGTGATAAAGCTTACGGACACGTGCAGCAATTGGATGAAGAATATTCAGATTGGCTGTGTATACCAAAATCTGTTCGTATGACTTCTATCAAGCCATCCGGTACTGTGTCACTGCTCAATGGCAGCACCCCCGGTGTCCACTTTCCAGAAGACGAGTACTATATTCGTCGCATTAGGTTTTCAAAATCTAATACAATGCTTGACACTTTAGCCGAAGCAGGTTATAATATTGAAGATGATAAGTACTCGCCTAATACTGTGTGTGTTGAGTTCCCTGTTCATGAAAAATACTTTGTCAAAGGTAAGAAGGACGTGAGCATGTGGGAACAGCTTGAGATTGCAGCACAGTATCAACACTATTGGGCTGATAATTCTGTGTCTATTACCGTTACATTCAAACCAGACGAGGCTGCACAAATTCAAAGTGCTCTTGAAATGTATGAGACTAGGCTCAAAGCAGTTTCGTTTTTAAAATATGAAGAGACCGGCTATGAACAAGCGCCGTACGAACCTATTACTAAAGAGTTGTATGAACAACTGTCAGCAAACATCAAGCCTATCACTAGATTTGAATCGGTTTCTGGGACCGGTACGAAGTATTGTGATGGGGAGTCTTGTGAGATCTAGGGGTTGATTTGAAAAATTTTAATCATCTTTTTGGGCGACAGGAATTGATCATTAACTGTAAGCAGAGAAGCACTGACCTTTGCCAGTGGAGACCTACTGGAAACATTAAGGCCACAGCTGGTGGCAATGTTTGTGTTTCGTTGTTGTGTTCAACTTGTGATGCGAGAGCCAGCGTGTTTTTGGATCATATGCAATATAAAAATCATGAAAAGATATTATTAAAGGAGATAAATAATGTTTAAGCCAGTTAACAGGTATGTGTTAATAAATAATCGCCAACCGGTCAGCGATAGTGAAACGCCGATGGGTATTTTATTACCTGACGATTATAAGCCAACCGAAGAGAGATATACTAGTTATAATGTACTCGGCTGGGCGGAGGATATCAGGTTTAAGCTTGATAGTACAGATTCCATTATAGTCGATAACAGTATGATTGAAGAAATTACTGTTGATAACTCGACATATTCTATTGTGCAAGATAATTACATTGTAGGGATTATTCGCAAATAGGAAAACATTAAATGGACAAGAACTTTTACAATGAGGCATCAGCAGCCCGCTTGGGCTGGGATCCGTCGTGGTTTGGTGAAAGGTTTTTTGATGATAGACTCACAAGAGCAATCAAAAAATACCAAAGGTATAAATCACTTTCGGCAGATGGCATGTGCGGACCTGCTACTTTTCGGCGCTTGTGGACCGACAGACAGGAAAACATTGATGACCACACACCTGAAGCTCAACAATATTCAAATTATGTTGTTTACAACGGAAATTTTACCCCAATTAACTGGGACAAGGTTGTATTGTGGTCCGAGCACGGCGCGCCAAAGGCTAGAAAAGGCACGTATTATGATTATACCGGTCGGCCAAGACGCAAAATTAGATACTTTGTGAATCATTGGGATGTCTGTCTTAGTTCGCGTTCTTGCCAGAGGGTGCTTGATAGGAGAGGTATCTCGGTCCATTTTTTGATCGATAATGATGGCACCATATACCAAACTATGGATATGCAGCATGCTGCATGGCATGCTGGTTCTGAGAGAACCAATAGACCATCAATTGGTGTCGAAATTACAAATGCTTACTATCCAAAATATCAAAATTGGTATAAAAGACATGGCCATGGCGAGAGACCTGTGATTGATAAGGCGTACGTCAATGGCAACGAACTTGGTCCTTTTTTGGGCTTCTATCCTAAACAAATTGAAGCACTCAAAGCACTCTGGCAGGCAGTAAGTGAGGCTACGGGCATACCTATGCAAACGCCACTCAATCAATTCGGCAATACGTCCAAAAACTATGAGCAGCATGTAGCATACGGCAAATATGAAGGCATTGTAAGCCACTATCACGTAAGTAAAACTAAGATAGATTGTGCTGGCCTTGACATTAAAAGTTTAATTGACGAGATTGAGGAAGAAGAATGAGCACATGATGTTTTTCTTTTTGCTACTGCTGGGATTCCAGACTGAAGAAGTGGTCTGCACAACACATCAGTTTTCAAATTTTTATAAAATCTCTAGCTCTTCGCACAAACCAAAGCAAAAATACGAATGGGTAACGGTTCCGAAAATTAGGCTATGTCAAAATACAGAAGTTTCCTTATCAAGAGTCCAGCGCGCGGTAAACTACTGGGAAAGACTTGGATACCAATTTGGGGAAATATATTTAGATCGCTTGTCTTATTGCATGCAACCCAAGGATAATGAAATAGCTATTGTGTTACCATCTCAGGGTATTATAGAGGGCAAGATGGCCGTTACAAGAGTCTATACTAGTAAATTTACAGGCGAAATTCTGAAAGCAAAAATATATGTGCTTCCCAAAACAGGAATGAGAGAAAGGGTGCTCGAACATGAGATCGGGCATGCGTTAGGGTGGCAACATTACAACTATAGAAACCACATCATGCATCCAAATTGGTGGCAAGGTGGACACAGTTCTTATGGACTTAATAAAAGATAGTTGACACCTGTTAGTTATTGGGATATAATGTACTATGGTTTTAGAGCATCGTAATATTGTAATTGGTGACAGCCTTGAAGCTGTTATGTTTGCATACAGCAACCGGTACCCGCTATTTTTTGAATCAAATAATAGACCCTTCAGGTTTGATTATCTGCAGCCTGATATACAATTAGATTTTTTAAAACTGGTCCGGTGCGACCCAAAAAGTTTAACGACACTTGATGGACAAAAGCCGGTTGGCATATCCCACGAACTTCTTTGGGAAAGATTACTGTTCATTATGTCAATTGTTGGAAATGTGCCATTGTCTGACATGTGTATCTCGATTAGACATGACGCGTCAAAAATTACCTGCTTCAATGAATATTCAAAGATAGCCGAGATTAGATACGAAAAAATGTACAATTTTAAACAAGATGACAAAAAAAGCTCGCTTTTGTGTCGCGACTGGATAGCATTTAATAGCGGAGGCAAGCATGATTTGGATCTCATAGAGACATCTGACGATTTCGTTAATCAGATTTGGTTCTATCCGTCCGATAGAATCTGTGGCAACACTAAAGTTAAAGATGCGTGTGCCGTTTCAGTTATTGATAAAAAGCAGATAGATGATTTCGAATTCAGCCAAACAATGGCCAGATTTAAAGTCGTGAAAGACATGAAAGACAGGGGTATGAAGGGGCTGTTGAGTAGCTATGGACCCAATGGTAATCCTAAGCATTATGATTTCAAAACGTCTATTATATCGCGTTTTGTAACACCATACGCGCCCGTCGAGTGTTACAATCAAAATGGTGTTCTCATCAGTGTTCCAAGTTTGGATGAAATGTTGCTACAGCTAAACAAAAGCTCAATGAAGTACTGGAAAATATTGAGGCACCTATGAGTCAACACTTACATCTGGCCGGGATCATTCCGGTTGCCAATTTTGACGACACATTTAAAATGGCGTATCCGTGGTATATGCTTCCTGTTGATGGTGGCTTCTCGATGATACAGAAATCAGTATTTGAATGTGCTATTGCGGGATGCCAGACGATCTGGATTATTGCAAACGATGACGTTGCTCCCATAATCAAGCACCATTTAGGTGAGTGGACTTATGATCCTGTTTACTACTATCGTAAGGAGAGGGGCTACAAAGATAAGCGAAAAGAGATACCCATTTATTACGTACCAATACATCCGAAAGATAGAGACCGTAGAGATTCATACGGTTGGTCGGCGCTGTATGGGATGCACTCGGCGTGGTACGTATCGCAACGTCTTTCAAAGTGGGTGGTACCTGAAAAGTATTATGTAACCTTTCCACATGCTGCCTTTAACATCTATTCCCTCAGAGAACACCGCCTCGCGATTAACCATACAAGTAATAATTTCTTTTTATCCCACAATGATAACATAGTAAAGAACAATGAATACCTACCCTTTACTATGTTTGGAGAAGACTTTAAAAAGTGTAGGAGACACGTCAATTCTGAGACAACTAAAACATTTTACAATACTGAAGATGGCGAAAAATATCCCTCAAAAAAATTGCCAATTAATGAAAGGTGGTCTGCGAGAAGTTTCGATGTAAAAACTGTCTTTTCTCAGGTCGACGAAACTAATTCATATAGACACGATCTTGAGTGGTTTTACTCACTGGAAAATTGGGACAACTACCGCAATTTTATGTCTAGCGAAAATTTTATACAAAAGCCTTCAGATTCCTTGACAAAGGCTCGCAAACATAATATAATATGTAATGAAGAGGGGTACATCAATGAACAATAAACCAAATATTAAATTTGTTGGTCTGCACGCACACAGTGTGGCTGGATCAATATTCGACGCTATCGGCTATCCACAGGCACACATGGACTTTGCCTATGAGAATGGCTGCGAGGCTTTAGCGCTGACTGACCATGGTAACATGAACGGTCTCGCATATCAAGTCTTGCATGCCAAGAAGATGCAGTCAGAGGGCAAGAAGTTTAAGCCAATTTTCGGATGCGAAGCATATTTTACACCATCGATATCTGAATGGCGAGAAGCTTACGATACTGCGATGGAAGATAAGAAACGCGCCCGGGCCATCAAGAAAGATGCACAGTCCGGTGCAACTGTTGAAGATGAGGGTGATAGCAAGAAGATCCAAGGTATTTTAAAGCGCCGCCGGCATCTTGTGTTGTTAGCCCAGAATCAGACTGGCTTGAACAATCTATTTAAATTAGTATCTGAATCGTATCAGCCGGAGAATTTCTATCGTTATCCACGCATTGACTACGCACTACTTAAAAAGTACAATGAGGGTATCATTGCTTCTTCTGCTTGTCTTGGTGGGGTGTACGCCGGCAACTACTGGGAGAACCGAGATGAAGGCGCCGAAGCCGTTTTGGAAGCCATGCGTGAGTCAACAAGACGTATGGTCGACATTTTTGGTGATCGCTGGTATGCCGAGATACAATGGAATAATATTAAAGAACAACACGAACTCAATCAATATGTGATAAAGGTTGCGAAAGAGTTTGGTGTACACCTCGTCACTACGGCCGACAGCCACTATCCGAGCCCTGATGCTTGGAAGGACAGAGAGCTTTATAAACGCCTTGGTTGGCTTGGCAAAGGACGCCCATCGTGGGCAGAAGAGGAATCAGAACTCCCAGAGGGTGTGGAAGAGATTGGATATGAATTATATCCTAAAAATGGTGATCAAATATGGGAAAGTTACAAGCTTTACTCTGATGAACAGGGTTTTGAGTATGATGACGCCACCGTTCTGCAGAGTATCGAAGAAACTCATCACATCGCCTTCTCGCGCATTGATGACTTCCTACCAGACAACACAGTTCGATTGCCAGAGTTTGTTGTTCCAGCCGGCTTTACGGCAACTCAAGCTCTCGTTAATTATGCTCTAGAGGGCTTGAAAGATAAAGGTCTACATACGAACAAAGAGTATACTAACCGCCTTAAGCTTGAATTAAACGTAATTGATGATCGAGGCTTCTCGAAATATTTCTTGACAATGAAGTCCATCGTTGATGTTGCTACTGGTATGATGCTCACCGGACCGGGTCGAGGCTCTGCTGCTGGTTCGCTGGTTGCGTACGCTTTAAATATTACACAGGTCGACCCAATTAAACACGGACTTCTTTTCTCACGATTCTTGCGTTCTGATGCTACTGACTATCCCGATATCGATTATGATGTATCTGACAGCATGGCGCTTAAAGAGAAACTTGTTGAAATGTGGGGCGCCGATTGTGTGGCACCAATTTCAAACTGGAATACCCTTCAACTTAAATCACTAATCAAAGATATATCAAAGCTTTACAACATTCCGTTTACCGAGGCCAATACAGTAACTTCTATTATGATTCGAGAAGCTACGCCGGAAGCGAAGCGCAAGCATGGTATTAAGGCTGGTGTGTACGCCCCAACATGGGAAGAGGTTATGGAGTTTTCACCAACCTTACAGAGTTATCTCAATAGGTACCCTGCTGTCAAGACACACGTTGAGGGATTAGTTGGGCAAGTACGCTCATGTTCACGCCACGCTGGTGGTGTGGTTATTGCCGAGAATCTGGATGCTAACATGCCGCTAATCAATTCTGGTGGGGTTCGACAGGCACCGTGGGCTGAGGGACAGAATGTACGTCATCTTGAACCTATGGGTTTCATCAAGTTTGATTTGCTTGGCTTATCCACACTGAAAATGATGGAAGGTGCCATTGAACTTATCTTGCAACGCCACCATGACATTGAACAGCCTACATTCGCACAGATTAGGGACTACTACGAGCAAAACTTGCACCCTGATGTGATTGATCTTGAAGATCAGCAGGTCTATCAAAATATTTTTCATAAAGGCAAGTGGGCTGGTATTTTTCAGTTTACTGAGAGCGGTGCACAAAACTTCTGCAAACGCGCCAAACCAAATAACATTATTGATGTCTCTGCTATCACCTCAATCTTCCGCCCGGGACCACTATCGGCCGGGGTTGATACTGACTATGTTGAAGCCAAGGAAGCGCCGCACTATATTAAATATCTGTCTGATGAAGCACGTGAGATTACAGAGGAAACATTTGGATTCCTGATTTTCCAAGAGCAGATTGCCTTGTTGGCACACAAACTTGGCGGTCTCACTCTCGATGAGGGTAACATGCTCCGCAAGGTCTTGACAAAGAAAGGTACCGGTAAGGGTTCTGTGAAGGGTAGACTACACGACAAGTTTATCTCGGGCTGCAATGCGAAAGGAATTCCTGTTGATGAAGCACAATCACTGTGGGATAAGTTCGAATACTTCTCAGGTTATGGTTTCAACAAGTCGCATGCCGTCAGTTATTCTATCATATCTTATCAATGCGCTTGGTTGTTTAATTACTATCCATCAGAATGGATTGCAGCGTTTCTGGACAAGGAACCAGAATCAAGAAAAGAAAAGGCTATTAACACCGCCAAGTCTTTTGGATACAATATTGCTCCAGTTGACTTAAATAAGTCAGGTCGCGTGTGGGAGATTGCTTCCGACAATAAGACGTTAGTGCAACCTCTCACATCAATCAAGGGCTTTGGCGATTCAGCGCTCGAACAGATCTTGGAGCACCGACCGTTTACTGATATTGAAAACTTGCTTTTTAGGGATGAAATAACATACTCCAAGTTGAACAAGAAAGCGCTTGATGCACTGTGCCGCGCTGGAGCGATGGACAATCTCGTGGATGACAGATTTACTGGTCGTAAACATTTTTGGTCCGCGGCGGTCGTTGATAGACCAAAGAATAAGAAGAAGTTTGCGGAGAACATTGAAGCTTATGCTCCCGAGGGTGACTTTTCTGAAGAAGAGGTTATTCATTTTAAAACTGAATTGACAGGTGTATTCCCTATGAATTTAGTGATCACCGCCGCTACTATTCAGAGATTAAAAGAT
>MDSV01106134.1_pt1 | contig 22286 bp, 30 predicted proteins | sample 810851 | NCBI WGS metagenome assembly MDSV01 (sample SAMN05326640, study PRJNA326480) | marine metagenome | isolation source: seawater | place: Atlantic Ocean: North East | collected 2012 | reverse complement strand
AACCAGTTGGTTGCTAACTAACCGTACGAGTAATATCGTACCGAGAGTTCGAATCTCTCCTCTTCCGCCAAAATTAATTAAAGTAGTTATCAATAGTTACAGGTTTTTTATTTAACATGTATTTATATACATTAATATTTTCCAATACTCTTTGTACGTAGTTTCTAGTCTCTTTAAATCTGATTAACTCTATCCAATTCACATAAGATAATTTACCTTTTGAAGGATCGCCATTAACTCTTCTCCAGGTTTTAACTCTATTTGGTCCTGCATTATAAGCAGCTATAGCAAAAGGATAAACTCCATTATAATCTTCGATTAAAGAATTAAAATAATAGGAACCTAGTTTTATATTATACTCAGGATCTTTTGTTAATCGACTAATACTGTATGGTAGTTTTGATTGCTTAGCTACCACTTTGGCAGTGTATTTCATTAATTGCATCATACCTCTAGCTCCCGCCCAGCTATTAGCTTTTTTATCGAATTCACTTTCTTGTCTAATGATGGCTAATATAACTTCGGGATTAGGCATTTTTTTATTATTGATTTCATTAGGTGTGTTAATTATTGGATAATTATACTTATTATAAAATCTTTTTTGATATGAAGCTTGTTTTGAAATTTGAATAGCAAAGTCATATCTTTCCACTTGTGTTGATAATCTTGCAGCTAAAACTTCACTTCCTCTGTCAATATTCAGATTAGCTAAATGCTTGAGTATATCTTTGGAGTATATTGTTGCGTCTAATTCTTTAAGGAGAATAACATGCTTAATCAATCTATTTTTATTAAATTCTTTTTCATAATCTTTGTCATAATTAGATTGATCAAGTAATTCAAAATCTCCTCCTGGATTGATTTCATTAAAAGATAGTTGACCATAATACGTCATAGGAAACTTAGAACCTTCAGTAAAATAACTTTTAGATCTTTCTTTATCACCAAGTTCTTTATATGTTACTCCTAACCAATATGCTCCTCGCGCTAAACTTATGGGATAACCAACGTTATTATAAAAATTTTCGAAATGATTAATAGCGTATTCTGGAGAATTTAAAAAAGATAGAGCTATCCATCCAGATAACCATTCGGCTTCTGCGAATTCTGCTCCAGATGATAAAGAGTGTTCACTAGCAATCTTATAGGCGGTTTTGTACCTTTTTTTGTAAATCAATGTTCTTGCAACACTTTTCCTTTGTTCCCACCATAAATCTGGTCTTATCATTTGTTTTTCAGTTTTATTTGAATTCTTATATAAAACTTCTAAAGAAGACTCCAATCGACCTCTTCTATTTCTCCATCGAAGTCTATCGTATTCTAAACCAGGATCATTTTTTAAGTGAGCAGGTACTTTTGATATTGCATTATCAACTCCATAAGAATTACTCATGAGAATTTGTCTTGCATTGTAAAGAGATCTCTCATCAGTCGGTAAATATTTTAACATTCTTTTTAAATCCCAATATTTTCTTTCCCAAGCCAAATAATCTGCTCTTTTTAAATGATCCTCGGAAGTTAAGAATTTTTTGAATTTAGCTCTATAATAACCTAAATCATTTTTGCTTATTTCTGCGTTTACCCATGCATCTTTTATTAGTTTTTGAACTTCTTCTGTTTTACCTTGCTCTAAATAAGCTTCAGCAAGTTTAATTTTTCCAATTCCACCTAGAGGAGGATTTTGATTAAACCAATTTATAACTGATGTAGGAGATGTATTTCTTAAGTAAATTTTTTTTTCAGCAAGATATTTAATTCTATTTATTCTAGGATAATCAGAATTTCTATCAATAAATTTTTTATAGTCATTAAATGTAGCTGAATTACCAGTGGTTTTTAAATACATCCATGTAATTAAGTTTCTGAACTCCCTGTCACTTACTTTTTCAGAACTTTTAATTGCACTGTTCCACTTTTTTTCTTTAATTAATTTAAAAGTTTCTTTTGCCCTTGTAAAATCTTTGTCATTTAAGATTTTTGATTTTTTAACCTCTCTAGTTGAAATTTTGTAAGTAACTGGTTTTTTTTTAGGATAAATAAAAATATTTGTAATTTCTTTTATTTTTTTTTTATTTTCTATTATTTTTTTTGGCTCTATTTTCTTCTCAATAGATTTGAGATCTTTTTCACTATTTTTACTTAAATTTTCTGATAACTTTATAGTAGGTTTTTTTTGAGGTAAATTTACTTCTTTTTTTGAATCAGTAACTTTATTGAAATTTTGAAATATTGAGGGTTTTTTAACAGGTAAAATGAATTCATTTTCCGTATAAGCTTTATTAATAATTAAAAAAGTAAATAAAAATACTAGACTAATTAATCTATTAGGCATAAGTTTAAGGATATCTACCTTATAATGTTTTATGCTTAAAGGATCAATTGTTGCATTAATTACACCTTTTAAAGATGACAATCTTGATGAGGAAACCTATAGAAAACTTATAGATTACCACCTAAAAAATGGTACTAATGGAGTTGTCCCCGGCGGTACCACAGGTGAGTCCCCAACTATATCCCATGATGAACATAAAAATATAATCAAAATCGCAATTAAAGAATGTAAAGGTAAAATTCCAGTTATTTCAGGCACGGGCTCGAATTCTACTGAGGAAGCAATTGAACTATCCAAATTTGCTGAAAAAGCTGGATCAGACGCACTTCTTGTTGTCACTCCTTACTATAATAAACCAACACAAGAAGGTCTATATCAGCACTATAAAAAAATAAATGATAATGTGGGGATTCCAATTATTATATATAATATACCTTCTAGATCAGTAATAGATATGTCGGTTGAAACTATGACAAGATTATTTGAATTGAAAAACATATCTGGAGTCAAAGATGCAACAGGAGACTTGAATAGAGTTGATCAACAGTTAAAAGCAATGGGAAAAGATTTTATTCAATTAACAGGAAATGATGATAACGCTCTTGAGTTTAATAAAAGAGGAGGAGTTGGAGCGATAGGAGTTACTGCAAATGTTGCAGCTAAACTTACATCAGATTTTCAAAAAGCTTGTGTAGAAGACTTAAATAAAGCAAAAGAATTAGACAAACTGCTTCAACCTTTACATACTTCATTATTTATTGAAAGCAATCCATCACCTGTAAAATATGCTGCATCATTACTAGGGATGTGCAGTCCTAATGTAAGATTACCTTTAGTCCAAATAACAAGTGAAACTAAAAAAAAAGTTTCAGAAGCCCTTAAAGAAGCTAAACTGCTTTAATGAAACAAAATACAGTTCTGGGCCGTAAAATTATTTGTTTAAATAGAAAAGCCAGCTTTAACTATTTTTTTGTTGAAATATTAGAAGCAGGAATCGCATTAAAAGGATCTGAAGTAAAATCTTTAAGAGATGGAAAAGGAAGTATTGCCGACTCATACGCTGTAGATAATAATGGGGAGTTATTTTTAGTTAATTCACATATCCCACTTTACAGGCAGTCGTCTTATAATAATCATGATCCGAAAAGTGATAGAAAACTTCTTTTAAAAAGAAAAGAAATAAACAAACTAATTGGAAGAATAAATCAAGATGGATTAACTATTGTTCCTACTAAAATGTATTTTGTTAAAGGAAAGGTAAAAGTAGAGATAGCAATAGCAAAAGGGAAAAAACTTTATGATAAAAGACATGTAAAAAAAACAAGAGATTGGAAAATTGAAAAAGCTAGACTATTAAGTAAAAATAATAAATGATACATTTAAATATTGGTTCTAATCTAAACTCAAAATATGGTTCAAGATTTGAAAATATTTCTGTGGCTATAAAATTATTACTAGAAAAAAAGATAAAGATAATTAAAATTTCTAGTTTCTATGAAACACCATCATACCCTAATAAAGAATTGCCTAAATTTGTAAATATTGGACTTCTTGTTGATTATAATAATAGACACGATGTTTTAATAAAAGAGATACTTTTAATTGAAAAAAAAATAGGGAGAATTAGGTCAAAAAAAAACGAACCTAGAGTCTGCGATATTGATGTTATAGATTTCAAGGGACTGAAAATTGAAAATAAAACACTAATATTACCTCATCCAAGAAGTCATAAAAGAAATTTTGTCCTTTACCCAATTAAAGAAATTGATCCTAAATGGATTCATCCAAATTATAAGAAAAATGTTGATTTTTTAATTGGTAAATTAAATTATAGTTCAAGGATTGAGATTACAAGATTGAGTAAAAGTGTTATTATCTAATGATGATTAATAATGTTGAACTAATTGACAAGATAAAATCTTATAATAAATTTTTAAATTCTGAGTCATTAAATAAAGCTTATAATTTTGCATTAGATGCACACCAAAATCAGAAAAGAGATGAAGGTGTTCCATATATAATTCATCCTGTTGCAGTTGCAAAAATTTTAACAGATTTGAAATTAGACAGTGCAACAATTACTACTGGCTTATTGCATGATACTATCGAAGATACAAAAGTAACATTTGAAACAGTTAAGAAAGAATTTGGCGAAGAGGTAGCGAATTTAGTTGATGGCGTAACTAAACTTTCTGAATTAGAAAATAAAGCGTCAAACAATTCGAAAGCAGAAAATTTTAGAAAATTAATTTTAGCTACTTCAAAAGATATTAGAGTCCTTTTAGTTAAATTAGCAGATAGACTTCATAATATGAGAACTATCCAGTTTTTAAAGAATAAGGAAAAGATAATAAGAAAAGCCAAAGAAACTATGGAGATATATGCTCCTTTGGCTGACAGAATGGGAATGAATAGAATTAGAGATGAGTTAGAAGACCTATCTTTTTCAGTTTTAAATAAACCAGCTAGAGATTTAATTTTAGATAGACTTAAATATATAAAAAATAATAGAGAAGATACATTTAAAATAGTAGCAGCAGAATTAATTGAACTTTTAAAATCTTTTGGTATTAAAGCTAAAATAACAGGAAGAGAAAAAACACCTTTTTCAATTTGGAGAAAAATTCAAAACAAAAAAGTATCCTTAGAACAGTTAACTGATATAATTGGTTTTAGAATTATAGTTAATAGCATTGAAGATTGTTACAAAACTTTAGGAATTTTTCACAGCAAGTTCTCAGCTATACCAGGTAAATTTAAAGATTATATTTCCACCCCAAAAATAAATAAATATAGATCAATTCATACTTCTGTTATCGGACCAAAAAAAAATAGAATAGAAATACAAATAAGAACAAATGAAATGAATGAATTTGCTGAACGAGGTATTGCTTCACATTGGAAATACAAGTCATCAGAAAAATTTTCTGAATTATCGTGGAAAGAATATGATTGGTTAAGAGATCTAGTTGAAATAATTGAAACTGGAAATAGTCCTGAGCATTATTATGAATTCACAAAATTGCAAATGTTCCAAGAAAATGTATTCTGTTTTACGCCTAAAGGGGCAGTAATAAAGTTGCCTAAAGAAGCTACCCCAATAGATTTTGCTTATGCAGTTCACACTAAAATCGGTGAAAGTGCAACAGGGTGCTTGATAAACGGAAGAATTTCAACTCTACAAACTATTTTAAATAATGGAGATTTGGTAGAAATAACTACCTCAAAAAATGCTTCTCCATCCTTACATTGGTTATCATCATCTAAAACTGGTAAGGCTAGAGCTTCAATAAGAAGATATTGGCAAAATAAATCTTTGGAAAGCACAAAACCTAAAGAAAAAAACTATACCTCTACTATTGTTGTCGATTTACCTCATATTCCAGGTGCTTTAGGCAATATAAGTTCTTTAATCGGAATAAATAAAGGAAATATCTTGAATGTTGAATTATTAGAAAGAAAAAAAAACTATCTTCAATTTTCTTTCGATCTACAAATTAAAGATTTAAAAAACTTTACAAACTTGCTAAGTCAAATAAAACAAAATAATTTTAATTTTAAAATTATACGTCATAAACAGAAAAAAAATGCTTTCATACGAAGAATCTTTGAAAATTTTAAAAGAAACTAATGCTCTTTTAGAAGGTCATTTTGTTTTATCATCAGGACTACATAGTTCTCAATACATACAATGTGCTCAACTGATGAGTAAACCTGATAAAGCCAATAAAATTTGTGTATCTTTATCCCTAAAAATACAAAATGAATTTGAAAATTTTGATATTATTTTATCACCGGCAATGGGTGGAATAATTGTTGGTTATGAAATTGGAAGATTGCTTAATAAAGAAACTATTTTTTCTGAAAGGGTAAACGGAGAATTTAAACTTAGACGAGATTTTGAAATTAAAAAGAATCAGAAAGTACTTATTGTAGAAGATGTAATTACGACTGGTAAATCTAGTCTGGAATGTTCAAAATTAGTTTTAGATAACGGAGCTTCAATAGTTGGGTATGCATGTTTAATTGACAGATCAAACGGAATGTCTTCTATTAAAGATACCATAGTTTCACAAATTAAATTAGATATACCCACTTACACGAAGGATAATTTACCTAAAGATTTAGCGTCCAAAAAAGTAGTAAAACCTGGAAGTAGAAATCTTTAATGAATAAAATTAGATTAGGAGTTAATATTGACCACGTTGCAACAGTTAGAAATGCTAGAGGTGAAAGTTATCCCAGCCCCTTAAGAGCTGCATTATTCGCTCAAAAATATGGTGCTGACTCTGTTACGATTCATCTTAGAGAAGATAGACGTCATATAAATGATACTGATCTCAGAAAAATAAAATCTAAAATAAAAATTCCTTTAAATCTCGAGATAGCTGCTACAAAAGAAATGTTGAATATAGCTCTTAAAAACAAACCACCTTTTATTTGTATAGTACCTGAAAAAAGACAAGAAGTTACAACGGAAGGTGGGTTAAATTTACAATTTAGAAAAAATTTTCTTAAAAAGATTATTAATAGGCTTAAACAAAATAAATCAAGAGTGAGTCTTTTTATAGAACCTAATATGAAAGATATAAAAAACTCAAAGAGTTTGAATGCTGATTGTATTGAAATCCATACAGGAAAAATTTGCAGACTCATAAATGAAAAAAAAAAATTACAAGAACGAACTTAAAAAGATTAAAAATGCAGTAAATTTAGGCAATAGATTGGGTCTAGAAGTGCATGCAGGACATGGTCTTACATATAGATCGGCTAAAATATTATCAAATGTTACTGGTATAAAAGAATTCAATATAGGGCATTTCTTAGTTGGCGAGTCAATTTTTGTTGGATTAAAAAAAACAATAAAAGAATTTAGAAAAATTATTAAATAATGAAAATATATGGAATTGGCACTGATATAATCAAAGTCAACAGAATTAAAAAAACTATCAAAAATAAACTAATATTACTAAGATTATTTAATAAAGATGAGATTTTAAAATGTAAAAAGATTAAAAATTCATTCAATTGTTTTGCAAAAAGGTTCGCTGCTAAAGAAGCATTTTCTAAAGCATTAGGAACTGGTATTGCCAAAGGGATTAACTTTAATGAAATTATTGTATTAAACGAAAAAAATGGCAAACCGTTTATTAGATTATTAGGTAAAACTAAAGTAAATGTAGAAAAAAAAATAAAAAAAAAAAAATATAAAATTTCTTTGTCATTAACAGATGAAGATAATTATGCAGTTGCATTTGTAACTATATCGATATGAAAAAAAATAAAATAGTTTATATCATAATTGATAATCTTAAAACGTTACTTGGTGCGGTTGTTATTGCAGTATTAATAAGATCTTTAATTGTTCAACCTTTTTATATTCCTTCATCTTCTATGGAGCCAACTTTGCTTATTGGTGATAGAATTTTTGTATCAAAATTAACTTACGGTTATAGCAAACACTCTTTCCCGTTCAGTCCTAATTTCTCAAATGATCGTTTTTTTTCAAAAATACCTAAACAGGGTGATTTAGTTGTATTTAAAACACCCCTAGATAATAGAACAGATTACATAAAGAGGTTGATAGGATTACCAGGTGATGAAATTCAATTTATCAATGGAGAAATTTTTATTAATGAAGAAAAAGTCAAAAGACAGAAAACAGAGATTTTAGAGCCAATTAGGTGTGGGAATTACAATCTAAAAGCCATAACTTATATGGAAACACTACCAAATGGAGTAAGTCATTTGGCTTCATATAATAAAGAGGGAACATTACAAAATACAAAAAAATATAAAGTTCCAAGCGATCATTATTTTTTAATGGGAGATAATAGAGATTGCTCCAAAGATAGTAGATTTTTAAGTGAAGTAGGTTATGTTAAAAATTTAAATTTAGTAGGTAAAGCAAAAATAATTTTTTTTTCAAATGATACAATGAAAAGTAGTTTATTAAAATTTTGGAACTTGAAAGACTCTTTTAGAATTAACAGATTATTTAAAATAATAAGTTAAATCATGTTAAAGGAGCTTCAAAAAATTTTAAAATATGAATTTAAGAATAATGATTTGCTGAAACAATCATTGATACATAAAAGCTATGATAACTTTAAGAATAATGAAAAATTAGAATTTTTAGGTGATAGAGTTTTAGGTTTAATATTATCCAAAAAATTAATCGAGATTTACCCAAATGAGAAAGAGGGAAATATAGACAAGAAATTAGCCAATCTTGTAAATAAAAAAACATGTATCGTTATTGCCAAAAAAATTAATATTAAAAAGTATATGTTTTTTGGCTTATCCCAAAAATCATTATCTAATACTGCTGATAAAATTATGGGTGATTGTGTAGAGGCTTTAATTGGAGCAATATACTTAGATGGTGGTTTCAAATTTGCAGAAAAATTTGTTTTATATTTTTGGAATAACCAATTGAAAAATTCAAATTTTACTTATATTGATGCAAAAACTAAGCTACAAGAATATAGTTTAAAAGAATTTAAAGTTTTACCAAAATATACATTTTATAAAAAAACTGGACCTCAACACAAGCCTACTTTCAAAACTGATGTACAAATTCCAAAATCTAAGAAAACGATTGGAATTGGAAATTCAAAAAAAAATGCTCAACAAGATGCAGCATCAAAACTTCTAAGATCTTTAAAAATTTTATGAACTGGGAAGACGAATGCTATCTACTATCTAAGAGAAAATTTAGGGAAAATGCAAATATTGTAAATGTATTTACTTTCAAAAAGGGTAGAGTCGGAGGTATAATCTATGGAGGTAATTCTAGAAAAATTAGAAATTATTTGCAAATATCAAATAAATTATTTGTAATAAACAATTCAAAAAGTGAGAGTAAAATTGGATATTTTAAAACTGAATTAATCAAACCTATAATTCCACTATATTTCAATAATAAAGAAAAAACTTCTGCTTTAATTTCTATTTGCTCTATATTAAATACTCTCTTACCGGAGTCTCAACCGCACAAAAAAATTTATATTTTATTTGAAAAATTTTTAGATATTATAAATTTTGATAACTGGATAATACCTTATATTTTTTTTGAAATTAATATTATTAAAGAACTTGGTTTTGATAGTAATTTATCCTCTTTTTTAGAAACGAATGTAGATACTTCTAAATTGAGTAAAATTAAAATTGACAGCTATACTTATGAGGTTCCTAATTATTTGATACAACAGAAAATTCCTAATGTGATTGATAAATTCTTAATAAAAAAATCTTTAATTTTTAATAGAAATGTATTTATGAATAAATTCTTTATTCCCAATAATTTAATTTTTCCTAAATCTCGAGTTATTTTAGAAAACTATTTTAATTAGATTTTGTTAATTTCTGTGCAATTTCTAGAGCAAAATATGTAACAATAGCTGATGCTCCTGCTCTTTTAAACGCAATAAGACTTTCAAGAATTGCATCTTCTTTGATTAATTTATTTTTAATTCCATATTTGATAAGACTATACTCACCTGAAACTTGATAAGCAAAAACTGGAATTTTAAATGTATCTTTAATAATTTTGATAATATCTAAATATGGCATACCAGGTTTTATCATTACAAAGTCAGCACCTTCTTTTATGTCTTGTCCTATTTCTCTAAAAGCCTCATTTGAATTTTTATAATCCATTTGATAAGTCTTCTTATCAGATTTTAGATTTTTACTTGAACCTACTGCATCTCTAAAGGGACCATAAAAACTTGAGGCATATTTAGCTGAATAAGAGAGTATACTTACATTTTGATATCCATTTTTATCTAGGGATTTTCTTATTGCACCAACTCTTCCATCCATCATATCTGATGGAGCAATAACATCACATCCCATTTTAGCTTGTAATAAAGCTTGTTTGACTAATATCGTAACAGTTTTATCATTATCAATTTTCTTATTTTTAATAACTCCGTCATGACCGTGTGATGTATATGGATCAAGTGCAACATCGCACATTATACCAATACTTGGAAATTTTTTTTTTATAAATCTTATAGACTTACAGATTAAATTTTCTTCATTTAGTGCCTCTGATGCTAACTTATCTTTTTTGCTTTTAGGTGTATAAGGAAACAATGCAACCATGGGAATGTTAAATTTTTTTGCTTTATTAATAATTTTTCCTAAGTTATCCACTGAATATCTGTAAACACCTGGCATAGAACTAATTTTTTCTATCTTATTTTTACCCTCTCTAACAAAAATAGGTAAAATCAAATCACTGGAACTTAATTGGTTTTCAGAAATTAATCTTCTTATCCATTTTGAGTTGCGAACTCTTCGCAAGCGTATATCAGGGAATTTTCCTATAATTTTCATTTATTTAAACTATTAAATTTTATTTGATGCGACAAATGATATATTATAAATATATCGAAAGTAATTATAAAAGACCTTATGGCACACCTTAATTTTTCTGATTTTTATCAAGTTCCTGATTTGAAATTTGATATTAATAAAATGAGATCTGACTTAGACAATATACTTAAGAATAAGGGTTTTAAGTCACCAAACGGTGTAACTAATTTTGGTGCTATTCCCTTAAATCAAATACCAAATGATGAAAATTCTACAAAAGGAAATAACATAAGAGGAATTTATTGGACAATACCAGATGAAAAAGGGAAAGAAGTTTCAAGAGATATACCAATAGATGAATCCAAATATACACAAATATTACCTGAATTTAAAAACACTTACTTTAACGATGTTTATGAAGTTTTAAAAAAAAAGTTTAAATTAGGTAGAGTTAGATTATTATTAAAAGAGCCAAGATCAACATTAAGTTGGCATAAAGATCCAGAACCTAGACTTCACATTCCTATTATTACAAATTTAGGTTGTTCAATGGTAATTGAAAATATTGCTAAACATTTACCTGCTGATGGACATGTTACTATAACAAATAATACTAAATATCATAATTTTTTTAATGGGGGCGAACAATCACGAATTCATCTTGTTGCTTGCGTGTTGGAAAATCCATTTCAAACAAATTGAATATATTATTTAGAAAAATTTGTATTGCCTCCGACCACGCTGGTTTCCATTTAAAGAATTCTTTAATTGACCATTTAATAAAAAATAATATTTCAATAATTGATTTAGGTCCCATAAAAAAAGTCTCAGTAGACTATCCTGATTATGCAAAAAAAGTATCTAAAAGAATTAAATCAAAAAAAAGTGATATCGGAATATTAGTTTGTGGGTCTGGAACTGGAATGTCTATTTCTGCCAATAAAATCAAAGGGATTAGAGCAGCTGTCTGCTATAATTTAAAATCTACAATATTGTCTAGGCAGCATAATAATGCTAATATTATAGCATTAGGTTCAAGATTAACAAAAAAAAAGGTCGCCTTAAAATTAGTTGAAATTTTTTTGAAAACAAAATTTGAAGGTGGAAGGCACTCTAGGAGAGTAAAAAAAATATAAATATTATGTCTACAGCAATTAAAATAGAAAATTTTATAAATAGATTCTTTAAAGACAGTCTTAAAGACTCCGATAAAGCTCTTTATGATTCAATTCAAAAGGAATATACAAGACAACAAAATCATATAGAGCTTATTGCTTCTGAGAATATTGTTTCTAAAGCTGTTTTAGAAGCACAAGGATCAGTTTTGACTAATAAATACGCAGAAGGTTACCCGGGTAAAAGATATTATGGTGGTTGTGAACATGTTGATGTTTCAGAAACGTTAGCAATAGATAGAGCAAAAAAATTATTTAATTGTAAGTTTGCTAATGTTCAACCACATTCAGGGGCTCAAGCAAATGGAGCAGTATATTTAGCGTTGATTAAGCCTGGCGATACTATATTAGGTATGAGTTTAAACTCAGGAGGTCACTTAACTCATGGTGCTAAACCCGCGCAATCTGGAAAATGGTTCAATGCAATTCATTATGATGTTGATAAAAAAACTGGTTTAATTGATTATGAAGCTGTTGAAAAATTAGCTTTAGAAAATAAACCCAAATTAATAATAGCTGGCGGCAGTGCTTACTCAAGAGTTATTGATTTCAAAAAATTTAGAGAAATTAGTGATAAAGTTAATGCATATATGCTTGTAGATATGGCCCACTTTTCAGGGCTTGTAGCTGGCGGTGTTTATCCTAATCCAACTGAATATGCTGATGTAGTAACGTCAACAACTCACAAGGTTCTTAGAGGTCCAAGAGGTGGTATAATTCTTACAAATAATGCAGATTTAATTAAAAAGTTTAATAGTGCAATTTTTCCAGGCTTACAAGGTGGCCCTTTAATGCACGTGATAGCAGCTAAAGCAGTATGTTTTAAAGAAGCTTTATCAGACGAGTTTAAAGATTATTCAAAAAAAGTTATTGAAAATGCAAAAGTTCTATCAGATAAACTAACAAGTAAAGGTTTTAAAATATTTTCTGGCGGCACGGACACTCATTTAATGCTCTTAGATCTAAGAAGTTTTAACGTTACTGGTAAAGATGCAGAAGCTTCATTAGGTCGTTCAAATATTACTTGCAACAAAAATGGAATTCCTTTTGACACTCAAAGTCCGATGATAACTTCAGGAATTAGACTTGGTACTCCAGCTTGTACTACTAGAGGTTTTGGCCCTAACGAGTTTTCTTTAATTGCTGATTTGATTTCAAAAGTAGTTAAAGGATTAAGTATAAATACCTCAAATAACTCAAAAATAGAAAAAGAAGTTCAAAAAGAGGTTGTTGATCTTTGTTCATCTTTTCCTATATATAGAGACTAAAAAAAATAACTATGCTTTGTCCTTTTTGTAGAGAAAAAGATACCTCAGTTGTTGATTCCAGACCCACAGAAGATGGAACGGCCATTAGAAGAAGAAGGCTTTGCGGTTGTGATAGGAAAGAGAGATTCACAACGTTTGAAAGAGTGCAGTTTCAAGAGCTTACGGTAATTAAAGGGAATGGAAAAAGAGAGCCATTTGATCGGGACAAAATCTCCAAATCAATTAGAATTGCAACTAGAAAAAGACCTATAGACTCTGAAACTATTGAAAAATTTATTTCAAAAATAGTTAGAAATTTAGAAGGTTTAGGTGAAAGCGAAATACCAACGCCAACTATTGGTAAATTTATAATGGAAGGTCTATCAACACTCGATAAAGTTGCCTATGTTCGATTTGCTTCAGTATATAAAAACTTTAAAGAAGCAAAAGATTTTGAACAATTTGTGGGCAGTTTAGATGAAAATAAAAATAAATAATTATTTTAAGATAGCCAACAATCTAGCAAAAATTAACCTTGGTAAAACAAATTTAAATCCTTCAGTAGGATGTGTTATTGTCAAAGGTAATTCTGTAATTAGTTCAGGTTTTACATCAATAAACGGTAGACCTCATGCTGAATTCAATGCTTTAAATAAAAATAAAAATTTTTTAAATTCAGATCTTTACGTCACTATGGAACCTTGCACACATTTTGGTCAAACACCCCCCTGTACAAATATTATTATTAAAAAGAAAATTAAAAGAGTTTTTTTTTCTAATTATGATATTGATAAAAGAACTAAACACAAAGCAAGTCCTGAGTTGTTAAAAAAAAAAATTAAAGTAAAAAAGATAAATGACTCAAGTTTTAAAGATTTTTATCAAAGTTATTATATTTCTAAAAATAAATATATTCCTTTAATTGACGCTAAATTAGCTGTTTCAAATGATTACTTCACAATTTACAAAAAAAAATGGATTACTAACTTGTTTTCGAGAAAAAGAGCTCATCTTATAAGATCTGAATATAATGCAATTATATCAACTTCAAAATCAATAAACGCTGATAACTCTAAATTAAACTGTCGTTTAAATGGATTTAATAATCTCAAACCAGATTTAATTATAATTGATTTAAATATGAAACTTAAAAAAAATTTAGTCATTTTTAAAAACAATAAGAGAAAAATTATTATTATTACCAAAAATCATAAATACAGAAATATAAGTTTTTTTAAAAAAAAGAATATAAAGTTGATTTATCTTAATTCCCTTAAATCAAAGAGTGATTTCATTGAATTATTTATGAAGCTAAAGACATTTGGTTATCAAAGAATTTTAGTCGAAAGTGGAGTAATTTTTATTAATTCTTTGATCAAAATTAATTTAATATCAAACCTATATTTATTTAAGGCATCAATTAAACTAGGGAAAAAAGGAAAAAATAATGCGTCGATAAGCGTTATAAAAAAGATTAAATTACAAAATAAGATAAGAGTTAACTTAAAAGGTGATAATCTTTATAAACTAAAATTAAACAATGTTTAATGGAATAATATATAATCAAGGTAAAATAAAAGATATAAGAAAAAGTCCAAGATATGTTTCTGGGAGCTTGGTTATCGAAATTTACTCAAATATCAAATTTATAAAAAGTGATATTGGTGAGTCTGTAAGTTGTAATGGCGTGTGTTTAACATTGATCAGAATAAAAAAGAATTCTTTTTTGTTTTATTTGTCAAAAGAAACTATTAAAAGATCTAATTTTAAATTTGCAAAAATTGGCCAAATTATAAATTTAGAAAAATCTTTAAAATATGGTCAAAAAATTTCAGGTCATTATGTTCAAGGTCATGTAGACTCAACAGCAGTTGTTAAAAATATTTCTATTGTTGATAAAACATGGATAATAAAATTGCATCTTCAAAATAAAAAATTATATAATCAAATAGTTGAAAAAGCGTCAATCTCAGTAAATGGGGTTTCTTTAACAATATCTAAAGTTAATAAATCATTTTTTGAAATAAATGTAATACCGCATACTTTAAAATTAACAAATTTAAAAAATTTAAAAGTAAAAAGTATTGTCAATATTGAATTGGATATTTTTAGTAAGTATATATTAAAATTATCTAAATAATATGAGCTATAAGATATTTTCACCTATTAAAGAAATTTTACATGATGCCAAAAGGGGCAAGATGTTTATTTTAGTAGATGATAAGGATAGGGAAAACGAAGGTGATCTAATAATTCCAGGTTCAAAATGTAATTCTAAAAGTATTAACTTTATGGCAAAACATGGAAGAGGTTTAATTTGTCTAGCTTTGACTGGTAGTCAAATCGAAAAACTTAAATTACCACTTATGTCTCGAACAAATAAGTCTAGAATGCAAACTGCATTTACTATTTCAATCGAAGCAAAAAAAGGCATATCAACTGGTATATCAGCTTACGATCGAGCAAAAACAATTAAGGTAGCAATTAATCCAAAATCAACAAAAAAAGATATTGTATCTCCTGGACATGTCTTTCCTCTTGTAGCTAGATCAGGTGGTGTTTTAGAAAGAGCAGGTCACACAGAAGCTTCAGTGGATATCTCTAAACTATGTAAAATTAATCCAAGCGCGGTAATTTGTGAAGTAATGAATGAGGACGGTAGAATGGCACGATTGAAAGATCTTAAAAAGTTTTCTTTAAAACATAAAATAAGAATTGCCTCAATTGAAGACCTTATAGCTTATCGACTCAGAAACGAAAAATTAATTACAAAGATTTATCAAAAAAGTTTCAAGTTGAATAAAAATAATAATATTGATTTTATAACTTATGAAAATAAGTTGGACCGATCGAAAAACTTTGTAATTAAAAGAGGAAATTTTAGTTTTAATAAACCTATTCGTGTAAGAGTTATATCAAAAAATATTAGAAATTCGAAATTAATTTTAAAAAATAATAAAATAAAAAAGTCTTTCAAATATTTATCTAAATTTTCAAATTTTGCATTGATAATAATAAATAATAAGATTAAAGAAAAAAATGAAAAAGAAAGTTTTATACTACGATATTATGGTATTGGAGCTCAAATTATAAAAGACTTAAAGGTCAGAAATATGATACTTGTAACAAGAACGAAAAAAAAGATAATTGGTTTAGAAGGTTTTGGTCTTAAAATAAAAAAACAGGAAATTTTAGAATGAAAAATAAAAAAGTTTTAATTATTACTTCAACATATAATCAAATTATATCTAAAGGATTGCAAAAATACACCTTAAATTTTTTGAGAAAATTTGTTTGGATAAAGAAAACCTCAATCCAGGTTCCGGGAGCATTTGAAATACCCTCAGTTGTCGAAAAATATATAAGAAAATTTGATGGTGTTATAGTGTTAGGATGTATTATTAAAGGAGAGACAAATAATTTTGATTTGATTTCTAGATCAATAACAGACTCTTTAATGTATTTGTCTATTAAACATAAAAAACCTATTGGTAATGGAATTATTACATGCTTCAATTATAAACAAGCCATTTCACGAAGAAAAAAAGGAGAAGAAGCTGCATTAGCTGTTAAGGAAGTTCTTTCCCTAAATCAAAAAGTAACTGATAAATTCTCTTAAATGAGTCAGAAATTAAAAAAGAACTCTTCACCAAGAGTAAGGATAATTCAAAAAATTTATGGTTCGTTAATGAATCCAGATGAAGTAATAGTCTATCCAAAAAGCCAATTTAAGAAGTATATTAAAGACGTTGTCTCGGGTACTTTAGAGCGAACCGAATTTATTGAAGAGACTATTAATCATAATTTAGGTAAAGATATTAGTTTAGAAAAAACAGATAAGTTATTAAAGATAATTTTGTTTTCTGCTGTTTTTGAGCTTTTATTTAAGCACAAGATACCTAAAAACGTAATAATAAGTGAATATGTTCATGCTTCTGAGTATTTCTTAGAAAAAGCTCAAATTAGATATCTCAATGCTATTTTAGATAAGTTATCTAGAATAATTAGAAAAGAGTAGTTTATTGTCGATATATCATTATTATTGTTAAGTTTAACTTGCCTTTTTTAAATTTATTTGGCAAATATCGCTTTTAAAATGATTAATTATTTAGAATTATTATATTTAATAACATTTACTGGTATTTTAGCTGTTGCTTATAGCTATTTACTCTCAGGTCAAATACTTTCTTCAAGTCCAGGAAATTCTAGAATGCAGGAAATTGCTGAGGCTATTCAAATTGGTGCTAAAGCTTATTTAAATAGACAATACAAAACTATAGCAATAGTTGGAATAATTGTATTAGCTATTGTCATTTATTTTTTTAATTTTCTTGTCGGCGTAGGTTACTTCATAGGAGCTTTTTTGTCAGGTGTTGCTGGATACGTAGGAATGTTAATATCTGTTAAAGCGAATGTTAGAACGGCAGAAGCATCCAGAAATAGTTTACAAGCAGGTTTAACAATAGCTTTTAAATCTGGAGCAATCACTGGATTATTAGTTGCAGGTTTAGCTTTATTATCAATTACAGTATATTACATTATTTTAATTAACCTTAATGTTGATAGTAGAGAAATAATTAATGCCTTAGTGGCTCTTGGATTTGGAGCTTCTTTGATTTCAATTTTTGCAAGATTAGGTGGAGGAATTTTCACTAAAGGTGCCGATGTAGGGGCAGATCTTGTTGGTAAAGTTGAAGCAGGAATTCCTGAAGATGATCCAAGAAATCCTGCGGTAATAGCTGATAATGTCGGTGATAATGTAGGTGACTGCGCTGGTATGGCTGCAGATTTATTTGAAACTTACGCAGTAACAATAGTTGCTACTATGGTTTTAGCATCAATTTTTTCACCACAAGATTATAATTTAATGGTTTATCCTCTAGCTATAGGAGGTGCTTGTATTATTACCTCAATAATCGGAACTTGGTTTGTAAAATTGGGTAAATCAAAAAATATTATGGGAGCTTTGTATAAAGGTTTTGTTGTAACAGCAATAACATCATTAATAATAATGTATCCAGTAACTGACGCCATCGTTGGTCTTAAAACTACTTACAATAATAACTCTGGAGCAATTTTCACAGGTTTAGATTTATATATTTGTGGGATAGTTGGTTTTATCATTACTGGCTTATTAATTTGGATTACTGAATATTATACTGGTACAAATTATAGACCAGTAAAATCTGTTGCTAAGTCCTCAACAACAGGTCATGGAACAAATGTAATACAAGGTTTAGCAATATCAATGGAAGCAACTGCTATTCCAGCTTTAATAATTGTATCTGGAATCTTATATACTAATAGTTTGGCTGGTTTATTTGGAATCGCTATAGCTGTAACTTCGATGTTAGCTTTGACAGGAATGGTAGTAGCTTTAGATGCTTATGGTCCTGTAACTGATAATGCAGGTGGAATTGCGGAAATGTCTAAACTTCCCAAAAATGTAAGAAAAACAACTGATGCATTAGATGCAGTCGGAAATACAACAAAAGCTGTTACTAAAGGTTATGCGATTGGTTCAGCGGGATTAGGCGCGTTAGTTTTATTTGCAGCATATACGGAAGATATAAAATATTTTTCAAATGTAAAAGGCTCTGCTTTAGAAGGTGTTAATGTTACATTTGATTTGTCTAATCCATTTGTGGTTGCTGGATTATTAATAGGAGGTATGCTTCCTTATTTATTTGGTTCTATGGGTATGCAAGCTGTTGGAAGAGCTGGTGGAGCAGTAGTAATAGAAGTAAGAAGACAGTTTAAAAAAATTCCAGGAATAATGAAAGGTAAAAGAAAACCTGATTATGGTAGACTTGTCGATTTATTAACAAAAGCAGCAATAAAAGAAATGATTATACCTTCTTTGCTGCCAGTGCTTTCTCCAATAATTTTATATTTTATAATTTTACAAATTGGAGGTTTAGAAGCTGCACTTTCTTCTTTGGGAGCAATGTTGTTGGGAGTTATCGTTACTGGATTATTTGTAGCAGTTTCAATGACTGCAGGCGGAGGAGCATGGGATAACGCTAAAAAATATATTGAAGATGGTAATTATGGTGGAAAAGGTTCTGAAGCGCATAAGTCAGCCGTAACAGGAGATACTGTTGGAGACCCTTATAAAGATACAGCTGGTCCTGCTGTTAATCCAATGATTAAAATCACTAATATAGTTGCATTATTATTACTAGCAATAATAGCTCATTAAATTATTTTGTTTTTCCATACATTTTTTCTTTAACACTTGATAGAAACGATTCCACAAAACTTTTTTTACTTAATTGATTTTCTGTTTTATCATCAGAAAAAGAAATATTTTTTATGTCATTTTTGTTATAAAAGTCTTTTTTTTCCAAAACTCCATATTTATTAAAAGATAGTACTAAAACGTTATTAGTTTCCATAACATTTCGTCCTAATTTGTGGAATTTACCCTTTGTCAATATTCTCTCTATATAAATCCACTGATTTTCATTACCTAAGGATTTAGTATGTGGGTGGCCAAATACTGCTATAGTGTCATTTTTATTACTTGTATTTACTATTAATTTGTTAGATCTATTTTCAAGAAACAAAATTCCATGATTTTTAACAGGGTCTTGCAATTGACAGGCCAATAAAATAAAAAATAAAAATGATAAAGATGTATTTAAAAAATGTTTAAATTTAAAAAACATAATACTGATTTGTATAATACATTATTAATTTTGTCTCGTAATTTATATTTTTATAACAAAATAGATCTTAAGGATACTTTTGAAACAAGGATTTATTTAATGTTTATACATTTTTCTTTATTATTGATTGTTTTCAAACATAAAAAGATAAATTTTCCGCAAGATAATTATGACAGTTTATTTCATTGTATAGAAAATAATTTGAGAGAATTAGGTTATGGCGATGTAGCTGTTAATAAAAAGATGAAAGTGTTAAATAAAATATTTTATGACATTTTATTAAAAGTGAATAAATCTGAAAATAATATATTGATGAATGAAAAGTTAGTTTACAACTATTTCCCTGAATTAAGTGATTTTAAAAATGGAAAATATGAGCTTTTTAAACGATATTTTGTAAATTTTTTTCATTTTTGTTTTGAATTATCTCCAAAAACTATGATAAAAGATGCCATAAACTTTAAGGGTTAGACATGGCAGTACCAAAAAGGAAAACATCCGTTTCAAAAAAAAAGATGAGAAGATCTCATCATAAAATTTCTTCTGTTAATATAATTGAAGATAAAAAAAGCGGTGAATACAAACTTTCTCACCACATAGATTTAAAATCTGGCTTTTATAATGGAAAAAAAATATTAGATATTTAATCTTTCAAAATGTCAAAAAAAATTACTATTGCTATTGATGCAATGGGTGGTGAAAATGCTCCGAAAAAAAATATAGAAGGTTTAGATATTTTTTTAAAAAAAAATAAACACAAGGATGATTTCTCTATCCATTTATTTGGTGATAAAACTATTTTATCACAACTTATGTCTGAACTTAAAATTAATGATAAGAGAATTAAGATTATACATACTGACTCTGTAATTTCAGATAAAGAAACACCTTTAACTGCAATAAAAAATTCTAAAAACACTAGCATGTGGAATTCAATTAAATCTCAAATAGATGGCGAAACGAATATAAGTTTATCTGCGGGAAACACAGGTGTTCTTTTAGTAATATCAAGAATGATTTTAAAGACAATGAATGAAGTAAGCAAACCTGCCTTAGCTGGTCTATGGCCAAGTAAAAAAAACATGAGTGTTGTACTTGATCTTGGTGCAAATATAGAATGTGATGAAAAAAATTTAGTTGATTTTTCAGAGATGGGGGCAGCTTTATACAAATCAATTTTTCCAGAAATAAAACCCTGTGTATCTCTTTTAAATATTGGTTCTGAAGAAATTAAAGGTACCGAAACATTAAAGAAAGCTCATTCAGAACTTAAAAATATGAATAGCAATAATTTCTCTTTTAGTGGTTACATAGAGGGTAATGAAATAATGAATGGCGATACCAATGTAATAGTAACAGATGGATTTACAGGTAATGTAGCATTAAAAACTGCAGAAGGAACAGCAAAATTTATTACTGATAGTTTAAAAAAGTCTCTCAAAGAAAATTTATTTTCAAAGATATCAATTATTTTTTCTTATTTTTCTCTTAAAAAATTTAAATCTAAATTAGATCCCAGAAAATACAATGGGGCAATATTATTAGGTTTAAACGGACCTGTTGTAAAAAGTCACGGTGGAACTGATGCAGTTGGTTTTTATTACTCAATTGATTTATGTTATAAAATTATTAAGGGTAATTTAATGGATCAAATTAAAACCAATTTAAGTCACTTAGATGTTAAAAATTAAGAAAAAAAATTTAACAAAAAAAGAAATATCAAATCAAATTAATTATAAAATTGGCTTATCAAATAATTATTCAGAAAAAATTATAGATGATTTTTTAAATATTTTAAAAGATTTATTAAGAAATCAAAACTTAAATATAAAGAATTTTGGATTATTTAAATTAGTTAAAAAAAACGAAAGAATTGGTAGAAATCCCAAGACCAAAAAAGAATACAAAATAAAATCAAAAAAAACTATAAGTTTTTTAGCCTCTAAAAAGATTAATTCTAATGTAAACAGTTTTTAAATGGAAAAATTAATCAATATCACTAAATTGTCTAAGATATTAGGTTTGGTTGATATAAAAACGAACAAACCTTCAAATTACATTTTAAGATATTGGGAAAGGCAATTTAAACAAATAAAACCAATTATCTTAAATAAAAGAAGATATTACTCAAAAAAACAGATTGAGATAATCAAAATGATTAAATTTTTACTTAAAGATAAAGGTATGACAATAAATGGTGTTAAAAATATATTGAAATCTAACATAAATACACTTGACGATTATAATTCAATTAGTTTAAAAGCTGATTACCATAAAAATAACATAAAATTAAAGACAAAAAAAATTTTAAAAAAAATTAAAGAATTAAAAAAAAATGGCAAAAAAAACTCACATTAAAGTAAGAATGGTTCCCGAAAGTAACCCTGACAGCAAATTTATATATTATGCAAAAAAACCAACTAAAGGTGAAAAAGCTAAAGAAAAGCTTAAGTTAAAAAAATATAATCCAAATACACGAAAACATGAGTTTTTTATAGAAAAAAAATTACCACCACACAGTAAATAATTACTTTTT